>Ga0189283_10040_pt1 | contig 260451 bp, 239 predicted proteins | sample N26C4minimetaG_FD_130320 | JGI IMG/M metagenome (GOLD analysis project Ga0189283, IMG submission 130320) | Marine microbial communities from the Costa Rica Dome - N26 C4 mini metaG | ecosystem: Environmental > Aquatic > Marine > Oceanic > Photic zone | place: Costa Rica: the Eastern Pacific...
ATTACAAACCCCCAGGCGCCGCTGCCGTCAACCCGGAGAAGGAAGCGCTGCAACTCGCCTGTGTCCAGAAGCGGCAGAACCTGCTCTTCGATCTTGAGCGCCTGTTGCACCATGAATTCATGGCTGGCGCCCTCAGGGCCCTTCACCCGCATAAAGAGGTTGCCACGATCCTCAATGGGCGCGAGCTCGCTCTGGATGCGGCCCTGAAGCCCGGCAATCAGAGCAAAACAGGTCAGGAAGATGAAGGTTACGACCAGTTTGTTTGCAAGGCAGATCCTGAGCAGGTTTGCATATCCGTCCTGAACACGCTTGAACATGCGGTCAAGCCAACTGGCAAAAGCCGGCTTCTTGTTGCGCCGCCGCACCAGGATCGAACACATCATCGGGCTCAGGGTCAGTGCAACGAGGCTCGAGAATGCCACAGCAGCAGACATGGTGATCGCCAGTTCGCCGAACAGCCGACCGACGTTGCCGGTCAGGAACATGATCGGCACAAACACGCCAATCAGCACCAAAGTGGTCGCAATCACCGCAAAACCCACCTGGCGGGCGCCGCGGTAGGCAGCCAGCAGGCCTGGCTCACCCTCTTCAACGCGGCGGTAGATATTCTCAAGCACCACAATGGCATCATCGACCACAAGGCCGATCGCCATCACAAGGCCCAGAAGCGTGATCAGGTTGATCGAGACATCAAAAAGGCTCAGCACCCAGAAACTTGCGATGATACAAACCGGCACGGTAACCGCAGGCACCAGCACGGTCTTGATATTGCCAAGGAACAGATAGAGCACCAGCACCACAAGGCCCATAGCGACCGCGAGGGTGAAATACACCTCGTCAATCGCTTTCTCGATGAAGATGGAGGTGTCGTAGGCAACCATCAGCTCCATGCTCTCAGGCAGGGTCTCGCGGATGCGCTCCGCTTCCGCTTTGGCCGCCTGCGCAACGGCCAGCGTATTGCCCTTGGACTGCTTGACCACGCCAAGACCAATGACAGGAATGCCGTTGCCGCGGAACGTGCGTTCGTCGCGCTCTGAGCCTTTTTCAACGGTCGCGATATCGGCAAGGCGCACAAAACCGCCATCCGCACCCTTGCGGATCACCATGTTGTTGAAGTCCGACGGATCTGCATATTCGCGGTTCAGGCGCACGATGGTATCGCGGTTGATCGATTCAATCTTGCCCGCAGGAAGTTCGACGTTTTCAGCCCGCAGCACATTCTCGACATCCGTGACCGTGATACCGCGTGCCGCCATAGCCTGGCGGTCAAGGTTGATGCGAATGGCATACCGTTTCTGGCCGCCAATGCGCACGCCCGATACACCGTCCACCACCGAGAGCCGGTCGACGATGTTGCGCTCTGCGTAGTCGGTCAACTGAAGTACGTCCATCACCGGGCTGGTGAGGTTGAACCACAGCACCGGGCGGGTATCGTTGTCCGCCTTGGAAATCTCAGGCGGCTCCACCTCTTCCGGCAGGTTGTTGAGCACGCGGCTCACTCTGTCCCGCACGTCGTTGGCTGCCGCGTCAATGTCGCGGTTGAGCATGAATTCCACGTTGATGCTCGACCGACCGTCGTTACTGGTGGATTCAATCGTTTTGATGCCCGGCACACCTGCAATCGCGCTCTCGATGATCTGCGTCACACGTGTCTCGACCACGGCAGCGTTTGCCCCCGGGTAGTTGGTACGCACCCCTACAATCGGCGGGTCAACGTCCGGCAACTCGCGAACGGCAAGCTGGTCGAAGGAAATAATACCGAAGGCGATCAGCATCAGGCTGATCACCACGGCAAAAATCGGTCGTTTTACAGAAACATCAGAGAGGATCATGATGCAGCTCCTGCAGCGACATCGGTCGCCATGTCACGGACTTTCATGCCTTCGCGGCCAAGGCGGAGCGTACCCTCCACCACCACACGGTCGCCAAGCGAAAGCCCTTCAACCACTTCCACGTAACCGGGGCGACGCAGGCCGAGCTTGACTTCGCGGCGCAGTGCCTCGTCCCCGTTCATCACAAAAACATATTGACGGCCTGCAGACGGCACCACAGCCTGCTCAGGTACAGAAAGCCCTTCCCAGGACCGGCTCAATACCTGAACGGTCATCAGAAGGCCCGGACGCAGCAGGTTTTCGTCGTTTGGTACTTCAGCCCGCACGATCACCGACCGTGTAATCGGATCCACCCGGCTATCCACGGTGGTGATTTTACCGCTAAACATGCGGTCAGGATAGGCTGAAACCTTGGCTTCAACGGCCTGTCCTGGCTTAAGCGTAGCGATGAAGCGCTCGGGCACGGAAAAGTCGAGCTTGATAACATCAATCGCGTCAATCGTCGTGATCGGCTGGTTCGAGGACACAAGTGTGCCCTCGCTCACCTGCCGGAGGCCAAGAAGGCCGTCAAACGGTGCCATCACACGCTGGTCGGCAAGGCGCGCTTTTGCTGCCTGCAGGCGGAACCGCGCCTCGTCAAGGCGGCGCTGCTCGGCATCAAGCGCTGCCGTCGAGGCGTTACCCTGCTTGACGAGATTTTTGATACGCTCGAAGCTGCTTTCCGCTTCCTTAAGGTTGGCCTCTGCCTCGCTGAGTTGCGCCTGTTCTTCCCCGTCTTCAAGTTTGATCAGCACATCGCCCTTCCGGGCAATCTGACCATCCTCGAACATGACGGCGCGAACGGTGTCCGACACCCGCGCGGTCAGCGTCACAGACTCACGGGCGCGAGCTGTACCAAGCGCTTCGACGACGTCAGCAAACTCTCGCATCTCGACGGGCTTGCTGACAACGGTGACAGAGCGGCCGCCGCGCATATTGCGATCGTCGCCCGCGCCACGGTTCATCAGAAGCCATGTCGCAGCTCCTGCAAGCGCTATGAAAATCGCAATCAACACTATACGGCCAGATTTCATGCCACCCTCTTTCATTTTGACCCCTCGGTACATCTTTAGCTACGGCAGGATTAACCCTTTGGCGTACCAGAACATGCCCACCGGATACGATAAATCGTGTTCTTTGGTTTGCCCTATAATTCAACGGGATAATCAGATTCATTTAGGGAAATTTGATCACAACGCCGTGAACCCGTTCACCAACCATGGTTTACAGGTTCAGAATGGTTACGTCGTGATACCGGTTACACCCCAGCATTTTTCGACGTGACGTTCAAAATCGGCGGCGAGTTGAGTGGTACTGGCGGCCAACTGATAACGGGGCCGGAACAATGCGAGGCGCCTTTTGTAGTCAAATCCCCTGAGGGGAACAGCCTTTACACGTTCATCCACAAGGCTTTCCGGCACCACAGTACCGCCGATGCCTGCAGCGACCATTGCAATCGCCCGACTATCGTTTGGTGTTCGGTAGACAAGCCGGGGCCGCACGTTCTGGTCGGTAAAATACCGGCTGGTCTCCGAGAGCACCTCACAGCGGCTGCGCACAACCATGTAATCTTCTGCCAGCTCTGCGGCCCCTACTGTGGGGCGAGACGCGAGCCGGTGACCACTCGGCAGAATGAAAACATAGCGTTCTTCAAAAAGCGGCAAGGCCTTCTCTTTGCCCTCTCCTCGAAAGATCGAGAGCGCATAGTCCAGGCTGCGGTCGTCAAGCCGGTTGGCAAGTTCCTGCTCCGTCCCGTCATACACTTCCACGGTCACCCGTGGCTCAGAGCGTTTGTATGACGCCAGAAGTTCACCCACAGCCCGGTTCGAGAGCGTGGTGAGCACGCCAAGCCGCAGTACCGGCGCGGTCGCAGTCTCCTCAAGCGCCTGCATGGCGAGGTTACATTCGTGCAGGATCGCCTTGGCGCGCGGCAAAAAACGGGTGCCAGCATCCGTCAGGAACACCCGCCGGTTCGAACGCTCAAAAAGCGCCTGTCCGACCTGCGATTCAAGCTTCTTGATTCCGGCTGAAAGTGTTGGCTGAGTTACAAAAACCCGGTCAGCCGCGCGGGTGAAACTGCCTGTTTCAACCACGGCCAGAAAATAACGGAGAAGGTATAAATCCATCATAGACGCCATCTATGGTTTTCATTTTTGCGTTCAATTTTACCAATACACCGCTTTCCCATATATTTCGCTCAAACGCAACCACTTAGCCCGTTCCCCGGGCCATCTAGCGTGCGCTCTCAGGAGACAAGTATATGGCTGTTATCACCTCCGGCATCCGCACCGGCACAACGGAATTTGACGCCAACGCCGCGCATATGGACGCTCAGGTTAAGGACCTGCGCGACAAGATCGCATCCATCAGCCTCGGCGGGCCGGAACGCGCCCGTGAGAAGCATACCGCGCGCGGCAAACTGCTGCCGCGAGAGCGTGTGAACACACTCCTAGACGCTGGCACGCCGTTCCTTGAGCTTTCGCAGCTTGCCGCTTACGGCATGTATGACGCCGATATCGCAGCGGGCGGTGTGATCACGGGCATTGGCGTTGTGGAAGGCACCGAATGCATGATCGTGTGCAATGACGCGACGGTCAAAGGCGGCACCTATTATCCGGTTACTGTCAAGAAGCACCTGCGCGCGCAGGAAATCGCCCGTGAAAATCGCCTACCCTGTATCTATCTCGTGGATAGTGGCGGCGCGAACCTGCCGAACCAGGACGAGGTTTTCCCGGACCGCGACCACTTTGGCCGCATCTTCTATAATCAGGCCAATATGTCCGCCATGGGTATCCCGCAGATTGCCGTGGTCATGGGGAGCTGTACTGCGGGCGGCGCTTACGTGCCTGCAATGGCTGATGAAAGCATTATCGTACAGAAACAAGGCACCATTTTCCTTGGTGGACCGCCACTTGTGAAAGCGGCCACGGGGGAAGTGGTGTCAGCCGAGGACCTTGGTGGCGGTGACGTACACGCCCGCACCTCGGGCGTTGTGGACCACCTCGCGAAAGATGACTATCACGCGCTTGGCCTGGCGCGCAAAATTGTCGCAAATCTTAATCGCCGCAAGGAAATCCCGGTCAAAACCCGCGAGAGTGTCGCGCCGCTTTATGACCCGCACGAGATTTACGGCGTTATCCCCAAGGACACGCGCCAGCCCTATGACGTGCGTGAGATCATCGCGCGCATTGTGGACGGCAGCGAATTTGACGAGTTCAAGAAGTTCTACGGTGAAACGCTGGTGTGCGGTTTCGCCCACATTCACGGCTTCCCTGTAGGGATTGTCGCCAACAACGGTGTTCTGTTCTCCGAAAGCGCACTGAAGGGAGCGCATTTTGTGGAGCTTTGTGCCCAGCGCGGCATCCCGCTTGTATTCCTGCAGAATATCACCGGCTTCATGGTCGGCCAGAAATACGAAAACGGCGGTATCGCCCGCGACGGCGCCAAGATGGTGACCGCCGTGGCTTGCGCCAATGTACCCAAATTCACCATCCTGATTGGCGGCAGCTTTGGCGCCGGCAACTACGGCATGTGCGGCCGCGCCTACCAACCACGTTTTCTGTGGATGTGGCCAAACGCCCGTATTTCGGTGATGGGCGGCGAACAGGCGGCCGGTGTACTTGCTACCGTCAAGCGGGATGGTATGGAAGCGCGCGGCGAAGAATGGTCTGCGGATGAAGAAGACGCCTTCAAAAAGCCGATCCGCGAGATGTATGAGGAACAAGGCCACCCCTATTACGCCAGCGCCCGCCTGTGGGATGACGGCGTGATTGACCCCGCGGACACGCGCCGGGTGCTGGGCCTTGCCCTCTCCGCCTCCATGAACGCGCCTGCCGAGCCGACGACGTTCGGCGTCTTCCGGATGTAAGGAGTATCAGATGGTAGACACACTTCTCACCAGCATTGATGAGCGCGGCGTGGCGACGGTGACGTTGAACCGCGCAGACGTACACAACGCTTTCAATGATGACCTGATCTGGGAGCTGAATAACGCCTTCACCAAACTGGGCGCGAACGACGATGTGCGCGCAATTGTGCTGACGGGTGCTGGCAAAAGCTTCTCAGCGGGCGCTGACCTCAACTGGATGAAGGAAGCCGCGAGTTATACGGAAGAGCAGAACATGCGCGACGCGCTGACGCTTTCCGGCATGCTTTCGACCCTCAACAGTTGCCCCAAGCCAACGATTGCTATCGTGAACGGCGCCACCTTCGGCGGTGGCGTTGGCCTTGTGTCCTGCTGCGATGTGGCCATTGCGGTTGAGGACGCCAAATTTTCGCTCTCTGAAGTGCGGCTTGGCCTGACGCCCGCAACCATTTCGCCCTATGTGGTGGCCGCCATCGGTAGCCGCGCGGCCCGGCGTTATTTCCTGACAGCTGAGCGTTTTGATGCCTTTGAAGCGCGTCGGATCGGCCTTGTGCATGAAATCGCCCCCACCCTGCAGGAAGCTTTCAGCCGCGCGCATGTGTTCCTCAAGAATATCCTCGCGGGCGCTCCTACTGCGCAGAAGGAAGCCAAGGACCTGATCTTCGCGGTCACTGACCGAGAGATTACGGATGGGCTGCGTACTGATACCGCCCGCCGCATTGCGGAGCGCCGCGCGAGTGACGAGGGCCGCGAAGGGCTTTCCGCCTTCCTAGAGAAACGTAAACCGGTCTGGAGTGTCGACGCATGAGCATCCGCATCAAAAAACTGCTGGTCGCCAACCGCGGCGAAATCGCCTGCCGGGTGATGTCCACCTGCCAGCGTCTTGGCATCAAAACCGTTGCTGTCTATTCAGACGCCGATGCAAAAGCCCTGCATGTGGAAATGGCGGACGAAGCTGTTCACATTGGCCCCGCGCAAGCATCCGAGAGCTACCTGAAAGCCGATAAAATCATCGCCGCCTGCAAGCTGACAGGCGCGGATGCCGTGCACCCGGGTTACGGCTTCCTGTCGGAAAACCCAAAGTTTGCAGAGGCTTGTGAGGAAAACGGCATCATCTTTGTTGGCCCCTCCGCCGCGTCCATGCGTGCCATGGCGCTCAAAGGCGCCGCGAAGCACTTGATGGAGGAAGCTGGTGTACCCGTGGTGCCCGGCTACCACGGTGATGACCAGTCGCTTGAGACCTTGTCGGCCGAGGCTGAGCATATCGGCTTCCCCGTGCTGATCAAGGCGGTCGCCGGTGGTGGTGGCAAGGGCATGCGCAAGGTCTTTGGCGCCAAGGAGCTACCGTCCGCGATTGAAGGCGCCAAGCGCGAAGGCGAAAACTCCTTCGGCAACGGCACGCTTCTCATTGAGAAATACATCCAGAAACCGCGCCATATCGAGCTTCAGGTATTTGGTGATGCCGATGGCATGGCCGTACACCTGCATGAACGTGACTGCTCCCTGCAGCGCCGCCACCAGAAAGTCGTGGAAGAAGCCCCCGCCCCAGGCATGAGTGCCGAGATGCGCCGCGCCATGGGCGAAGCGGCTGTGAAGGCGGCTGAGGCCATTGGCTACCAGGGCGCGGGCACGGTTGAATTTATCGTGGACGTGGAAAACGGCCTTGATGGTGCACCTTTCTATTTCATGGAAATGAACACGCGCCTCCAGGTGGAACACCCGGTCACGGAGCTGATCACGGGGCAGGATCTTGTGGAATGGCAGATCCGCGTCGCGGAAGGCAAACCGCTGCCTCTCAGCCAGGACGAGATCGACGTGCTGACCGACGGCCACGCCGTTGAGGTGCGCCTCTATGCTGAAGATCCGTATAATGACTTCCTGCCGTCCATCGGCAAGGTGGGGCTTTTTGACCCCTTCGCCGACGCTGGCCCGACGGGCCGTATCGATGCAGGTGTTCGCGCGGGCGACGAGGTTTCGATCCACTATGACCCGATGATCGCCAAGCTGATCGCCTGGGGTGAAGACCGCACGCAAGCCATTGATGCGCTTCGTAATCTCGTGCGCGAAACGCCGGTCACCGGCCTTCGCACCAACCGGGATTTCCTCCTTAAATGCCTTTCAGAAAAAGGCTTTATCGATGGTGACGTGCATACCGGCTTCATTGAAGAGCACAAGGATGTGCTGCTGAAGAAGCCGGAGCCCACGGCCGAGGATTATGCCCTTGCGGCCTTCGCGATTGTGGCCGCGCGGCAAGCGCGTGCGCAAGGTGATGACCCATGGAAAATCCTCGATGCCTTCCGCCTCAATCTGCCCGCCAGCGAGCAGCTCTGGTTCGACGGCACGGACGGTGACGTGCTGACGGTCCACCTGCGTGAAGATGGCAGCAAGCTTTCTGCGACAGTCGAAGGTAATGATTTCGAAGCCGAAATCATTGGCTTTGTCGGCGATGTTCTCACCTTCGCCATGGGCGGCAAGCGTGAACGTATGTTCGCAGAAGTTGATGCGGCGCATGTGACCCTGATCAAAGGTGACGCCACCCTCACCCTCGCCCGCCACGCCCGTGATGGCGGCGGCGACGAGGACGCGGACGGCCCCGGCACCATCCTGTCGCCCATGCCTGGCAAGATCCTCGACGTGAAAGTCTCGGACGGGGACATGGTCGAGAAAGGCCAGCCGCTCCTCATCATGGAAGCCATGAAAATGGAACAGACCATCACCGCACCGCGGGACGGCAAGGTCACCGGCCTTGGCCTCAAGGCAGGTGACCAGGTAACCGGCGGCGCCGTGCTGCTGACCATTGCAGATACAGAATAAAAATATCCGACCTCAGAGAAGGACCCCGAGAATGTTTGAGTTTCCCCACCTTAAATTTGGTCACAGCGAAGAAATCGACATGCTGCGCGAGACGGTTGCCCGTTTTGCCCGCGACGAAATCGCCCCGCGCGCCGCAGAGATTGATGAGAAAAACCTATTCCCATCAGACCTTTGGCAGAAAATGGGCGAGCTGGGCATCCTTGGCCTGACAGCCCCCGAAGAGTTTGGCGGCGCGGATATGGGCTACCTCGCGCATGTGATTGCAATGGAGGAAATCAGCCGCGCGTCCGCGAGCGTGGGCCTCAGCTTTGGTGCCCATTCGAACCTGTGCGTGAACCAGTTCGTGAAGAATGCGAGCGCGGAACAGAAGGCAAAATACCTGCCGAAACTGATCTCTGGCGAACATGTTGGCGCGCTGGCGATGTCCGAACCCGGCGCGGGCTCAGACGTGGTTTCCATGCGGTTGAAGGCCGAAAAACGTAACGACGGTTTCATCCTCAACGGCAACAAGATGTGGATCACCAACGGCCCGGATGCCGACGTCCTGATGGTTTACGCCAAAACCGATATGGACGCTGGCCCGCGCGGTATCACGGCTTTCATCGTTGAAAAAGGCATGAAGGGCTTCTCGACCGCACAAAAGCTGGACAAGCTCGGCATGCGCGGCTCGAACACCTGTGAGCTGGTATTTGAAGATTGCTTCGTGCCCTATGAGAATATCGTGAGCGAAGAAGGCCGCGGCGTGAACGTGCTGATGTCGGGCCTTGATTATGAACGTGTGGTGCTGTCTGGCGGCCCGCTCGGTATCATGCGCGCCTGCCTGGATACCGTGATCCCTTACGTTCACGAGCGCGAACAGTTCGGCCAACCCATTGGAATGTTTCAACTTATGCAGGGCAAGCTCGCGGACATGTATGCCGCATGGGGCGCCTGCCGCGCCTATGTTTATGCAGTTGCCGAAGCCTGCGACCGCGGCGAAACCACACGGAAAGACGCGGCTGGCTGCATTCTCTATACATCCGAGAAAGCAACATGGATGGCAGGTGAAGCGATCCGGGCCTTGGGCGGCAATGGCTATATCAATGAATACCCCACGGGCCGCCTGTGGCGCGATGCCAAGCTTTATGAGATCGGCGCCGGCACCTCGGAAATCCGCCGTATGCTGATCGGCCGCGAGCTGTTCAACGAAACCGCCTAACGCAAAAACTGTGCAGAACCTGTGCCATATGTGTGCAGGATATGTGCATGAAGTGAGCAGGAACCGCGCATGATATGAGCACAGTTTGTGCAAGATCTGCGCGGTTTTTTGTTGTCTTTTTGACCCGCCGCGCAGCAAACATTTTATCATAACTTCTACCGCCGTGACAATGTCATGTGACCCAAATGCACCACCTCTGATCAAACACTGCAACCGCTTCTAAGAATGACTTGCGATAACGGATGCTGAATGTTAGCTCCCTTTCGTATTTTGCAACTCATTCTGAATAACTGGAGCTGTTCATGCGCGTACGTTACCTGACTGGTACCTCCCTTCTTTCACTGGCCATCGCAGGTCCCGCCGTCGCGGAAAGCGCCGCGGTCGACTATGCCGACATCGAGCGTATCCAGGTGGTGGGTGAATATACCGACCGCGCAACAATCCCCGGTGCTGCAACCCGCCTGAACGAAGAAGACCTCGACGTCTTCAAATATCAGGACATCCTGCGCACCCTGCGCCTGGTGCCCGGTGTGAACATTCAGGAAGAAGACGGTTTTGGCCTGCGCCCCAACATCGGCCTGCGTGGCTCGGGCGTTGACCGGTCGGCCAAGATTACCCTGATGGAAGACGGCGTCTTGATCGCCCCTGCCCCTTATGCGGCGCCTTCCGCCTATTATTTCCCGACTGCCGCCCGCATGCAGGCGGTTGAAGTGCGCAAGGGCTCGGCTGCGGTGAAGTTCGGCCCGCGTTCGGTTGGTGGTGCCATCAACCTCGTGAGCCGCGCGATCCCTGACGAGTTTGGCGGTTTTGCTGATATTCGTATCGGTGAAGACAATCTTTTCACCACGCACGGCAGCATTGGCGCTTCGGGCGATCATGTTGGTGGCATGGTGGAGTTCTTCAGCTCCTCAAGCGACGGCTTCAAAACCCTGCCGGGCGGCGAGGACACGGGTTATGAGATTGAGGACTACCTCGGCAAGTTCCGTATCAAAACGGACGAGAATGCTGAAATCCAGCAGTCGCTGACCCTGAAGCTTTCCAAAACCAACAACGACTCTGACGAGACCTACCTTGGCCTTTCGGACAGCGACTTCGCCTCAGACGCCTACCAGCGTTATGCCGCCAGCGCGCTTGACCATATGGACACGAGCCACGAGCAGATCCAACTGACCCACCAGATGAAAATCGGTGACGTTGAGGTGGTAACCACGGCTTATAAAAACAGCTTCGAGCGGGACTGGTTCAAGTTTAACGACCTTCGAGCGACGACAGATAGCTGCGGCAGCACAAGCGGCGGTTTTGTGCTGGCGAATGAAGATATCTGCGCGACCGAACTGGCGTGGCTGAGGGGCGAGGAAGACAGCCCGGAAGGCGCGATCCGCATTCGCCACAACGCCCGCGCTTATGAAGCCAAAGGCATCCAGTCGCTGGTTGCTTTCCGGTTCACGACCGGTTCTGCCGAGCATGACCTTGAATTTTCCGTGCGCTACCACGAGGACTATGAGGACCGCCTGCAGAACGACGAAACCTACACCATGGTGGATGGTGAACTGGTTTTCGCCGCAGAGACCGCGCTGGGTTCCGCCGGCAACCGCCTTGTTGAAGCTGAGGCCTGGGCCTTATTCGCGCAGGACACCATCAGTGTTGGCAAATGGACGATTGTGCCGGGCATCCGTTTCGAGAGCATACGCTTGAACCGCACTGACTGGGCTGGCACGGACCCGAACCGCACGGGCACGGCAACGGTAAAGCCGGAAACCAAGGTTGACGCTATCGTGCCGGGTGTTGGCATCAGCTACGCGCTGGACGATAACCTCACCCTGACGGGCGGTGTGTTCAAAGGTTTCAACCCACCGGGTGCCGGCAATGCGGACGTGCGGGAAGAAAAGAGCCTGAACGTTGAAGCCGGCGCGATCTATGACAAGAACGGCTTTTATGCCGAAGCCATCGCCTTCTTCTCGGACTATAGCAACATCCACGGTGACTGCACGGCAGCGTCCGGCCAGCCGGGCGACTGCGATATTGGCGACCAGTTCAACGGCGGCAAGGCGCGCATCTTTGGTCTTGAAGCCATGGCCGGGTATGCGTTGATGCTGGACGGCGACTGGACCATGCCGCTGAGCGCAAACTACACCTTCACCGATGCCGAATTCCGCACGAGTTTTGACGACGAATTCTGGGGCGGTGTGGTGCGCGGGGATGCGTTCCCTTACCTGTCGCGCCATCAGTTCACGGTCAGCGCAGGCGTGCAAAACGACGTCTTCAGCACCACATTCCAGCTCAATTATGTCTCTGCCGCCCGCACCCAGGCGGGCACCGGCAGCATCCCCGAGGGTGAGAGAATCGACGGCCGTATCGTCGCCGACCTCTCCGCCCACTACCGTCTGACCGAAAATCTCGAGCTTTTTGCCAGCGTCGACAATTTGTTTGATGAAACATACTCCGTCGCGCGCCGCCCGATGGGCCTTCGCCCGGGCAAACCACGCACGATTATCGGCGGGGCGAAATTCACGTTCTAAGCGAACTGACAAGCCTAGATTTGAAAGCCGGGGAGCAGCATCTGCTTCCCGGTTTTATTTTATGGATCAGGCCTCGAATGGCATGACATTCGAGAATCAGGCAAAGCCCTTTTTTCAGAATGGCCTAGTTCAGCATTCTTCAACAATCGCTGAAAATTCAAAGCCTGCGTTCAGAAAATTACAACTGCTGCCCAAAAGCTTTCTGCATGAATGCCAAATCATGCGATGTTCGAAAGCTCATTTCATAAAAAATTTGCCATAATACATACTGGGAAACCCGCAGTTTGGTTAGGGTTGGGAAGTGATGGCCCTGATAAATCAGGTGACCACACGCATATTCTCGCAAAAGTTGCGAGACGATGCGTCGCAGGCAGTAAACCAAAGACCAAAATCCGACGAAGAATGCGGTAGAGAAAAAAGATTGATTTTTTCGGAAAATACGTCAGGGTTGCTGACATATTTTCAAGGGGTGAGGAACCCTGTGCTGATAACCACGCAAGAGGGTGTGAAGCGTTATGTCTGACTATGGACCACTAAAATTCCACGTACCTGAACCGCCGGGTCGTCCCGGCGACGCGCCGAACTTTGACGGCATCGAGATTCCGGAAGCGGGCTCGGTACGGCGACCGGCCGTCGATAGCAAAGCCGCCGACATGAAGGAGCTCGCCTCCACCATGATCCGTGTGCTGAACACGGACGGCGAAGCCGTTGGCGAATGGGCCGATGGGCTCGATGATGATGTTCTGCTCACGGGCCTCAAGAACATGATCCGCGTGCGGGCGTATGACGAACGCATGATGACCCTCCAGCGTCAGGGCAAGACATCCTTCTATATGAAGTGTACCGGCGAGGAAGCGATTGCGGTTGGTTTCCGCGCGGCGCTCTCGAAAGGGGACATGAACTTCCCGACGTATCGCCAGCAGGGTCTTCTGCTCTCGACCGACTATCCGATGGTCGACATGATCTGCCAGATCCTCTCGAACTCGCGCGATCCACTGAAGGGCCGTCAGTTGCCGATCATGTATTCGTCGAAAGAGCATGGCTTCTTCACCATCTCCGGCAACCTCGGCACCCAGTTCATCCAGGCTGTTGGCTGGGCGATGGCATCGGCAATCAAGGGCGACACCAAAATTGCAGCAGGCTGGATCGGCGACGGCTCCACTGCCGCGACCGACTTCCACGCCTCGCTCGTGAACGCGTCCGTCTATAGGCCGCCGGTAATCCTCAATGTGGTGAATAACCAGTGGGCGATCTCGTCGTTCCGCGGTATCGCGGGTGGCGACCACGCCACGTTTGCGGAACGTGCACTGGGCTATGACATCCCTGCCCTGCGGGTTGACGGCAACGACTTCCTCGCCGTTTATTCAGCTTCCAAATGGGCGGTTGAACGTGCCCGCCGCGGCTTTGGGCCGACCCTGATTGAATGGGTAACCTACCGCGTGGCGCCGCACTCCACCTCGGATGACCCAAGCCAGTACCGTCCGAAGGAAGAATCTTCCGCGTGGCCGCTTGGTGACCCGATCCTTCGCCTCAAGAACCACCTTGTCGCCCGCGGCATGTGGAGCGACGAGCAGCAGGTTCAGGCCGAAGCCGAGTATAACGACGAAATCCGCGCTGCGACCAAGGAAGCCGAGAGCTACGGCGTCATGGGGTCGGGTGCGAGCCCCAAAGACATGTTCGACGACGTTTACAAGGAAATGCCACGGCACCTTCGTGAACAGCGTCAGAAGATGGGAGTATAACCATGCCGCGCATGTCAATGATTGAAGCCATCCGCGACGCGATGGATGTGAAACTGGGCCAGGACGACGATGTGGTCGTATACGGCGAGGATGTAGGCTATTTCGGTGGCGTATTCCGCTGTACTGCTGGCCTGCAGAAGAAATACGGCACCAGCCGTGTGTTCGACAGCCCGATCAACGAAAGCGGTATTGTTGGTACCGCCATCGGCATGGGCGCTTACGGCATTCGTCCGTGTGTCGAAATCCAGTTCGCGGATTATATCTATCCGGCTTATGACCAGATCGTGTCTGAGGCCGCGCGCCTGCGCTACCGCTCGAACAAGGATTTCACCTGTCCGATCACCATCCGCACGCCTTGCGGCGGCGGTATCTTCGGGGGTCAGACCCACAGCCAGAGCCCGGAATCGCTCTTTACCCACGTGTCGGGCATCAAGACGGTGATCCCGTCAAACCCTTATGACGCCAAGGGCCTGCTGATCGCATCCATCGAGGATGATGATCCGGTTGTCTTCTTCGAGCCGAAGCGCCTCTATAACGGCCCGTTTGACGGTCACCATGACCGTCCGGCGTCGAACTGGTCCAAACACCCGCTCGGCGAAGTGCCGGAAGGCCACTATACGGTTGAAATCGGCAAGGCGAAGGTGTTCCGTGAAGGCGCGGATGTTACCATCCTCACCTATGGCACCATGGTCTATGTGGCGGAAGCGGCGGTCAATGAGACCGGCATCAACGCCGAGATCGTGGACCTGCGCACGCTGATGCCGCTCGATATCGATACCATCGTGCAGTCGGTTGAGAAAACCGGTCGCTGCATGGTGCTGCATGAAGCAACGCTGACCTCCGGCTTTGGCGCCGAACTGGCGGCACAGGTGCAGGAACGCTGTTTCTACCACCTTGAAAGCCCGGTTGTGCGTGTTGCTGGCTGGGACACGCCCTACCCGCACGCGCAGGAATGGGACTATTTCCCGGGGCCGGCACGTGTTGGCAAAGAACTTAAAGCGATGATGGAGGCTTGATCATGGGTGTTCACAAGATTCGCATGCCTGATGTCGGCGAAGGTATCACCGAAGCTGAAATCGTAGAATGGAACGTGAAGGTTGGCGATGTCGTCAAGGAAGACGATGTGCTCGCCGCCGTCATGACCGACAAGGCAACGGTGGAGATCCCCTCCCCCGTTGACGGTACGGTCAAGGAAATCATGGGCGAGATTGGCGAGATGACCGCCGTTGGCACCGTGATCATCGCGCTTGAGGTTGAAGGGGAAGGCAACAACATCCCCGACACACCAAAAGCCGAAGAAGCCCCGAAGGCGGAAGAGAAAGCGCCGGAGCCTGAGAAGGCACCAGAACCGAAGAAGGCCGAGAAGAAACCTGAGCCCAAAAAGGCACCGGTTCCGAAGCCTTCTGCAGTGAAAGCGCAAACCGGCGCCCCGCGCGCTGAAGGTGAAAAGCCTGTGGCCTCCCCCGCCGTGCGCAAACGCGCGATGGATGCGGGTATCAAGCTTCAATATGTGCATGGTACAGGCCCCGCGGGCCGCATCAGCCATGAAGACCTTGATGCCTATATCTCCGGCGAAAGTGCACCGGTTGCGGTTGGTTCTGGCCGCCGCCCGAACAATGATGTCAGCGAAACGAAGGTTATCGGCCTCAGGCGCAAGATTGCGGAACGCATGCAGGACGCCAAGCGCCGCATCCCCCACATCACCTATGTGGAGGAAGTGGACGTCACCGACCTCGAGACACTTCGCGAACACCTGAACGCCACGAAGAAGGCGGACCAGCCGAAGCTGACCATCCTTCCATTCATCATGATGGCGATGGCGCGGGCGCTTAAGGTACAGCCCAAACTCAGCAGCCACTATGACGACGACGCGGATATGCTCTACACCTATGGTGCGGCGCATATCGGCATGGCGGCCCAAACGCCGGGCGGCCTGATGGTGCCTGTGGTGCGCCACGTGGAAGCGCTTGATGTCTGGGGTATCGCGAACGAGGTTCAGCGCCTGGCGACTGCCGCGCGTGACGGCTCGATCAAACGCGAGGAACTGACGGGCTCGACCATCACGCTCTCCAGCCTCGGCCGGATGGGCGGCATTGTCTCCACGCCAGTGATCAACAGCCCTGAGGTGGCGATTGTCGGCGTGAACAAGGTTGCCGTGCGCCCCGTGTTCCAGAATGGCGGTTTTGTACCGCGCAAGATCATGAACCTGTCGTCTTCCTTCGACCACCGTATCGTCGATGGCTATGACGCGGCCGAGTATATCCAGGAGATCCGTACGCTCCTTGAAAACCCGGCCACCCTGTTCATGGAGGTATAAATGACGAAGACGATTGAATGTGAAGTCCTTGTCCTCGGCGGCGGACCGGGTGGGTATGTCGCGGCAATCCGCGCGGGCCAGCTTGGCCTCGACACCGTATGCGTTGAAGGGCAAAGCCTTGGCGGCACCTGCCTGAACGTGGGCTGTATCCCCTCGAAAGCCATGATCCACGCGGGTGACGAGTTCGAGAAGGTGATGCATTTCACGCATGAGAACGCGCTTGGTATCTCGGTCGAGCAACCCAAGCTCGATTTCAAGAAAACCGTGGCGTGGAAAGACGGCATCGTGAAACGCCTGACGGGCGGTATCGGTGGCCTCTTCAAGAAGAACAAGGTTCGTCATGTGGCCGGTTGGGGCACCATGGTTGACGGCAAGACCTGTGAAGTCGCGACCGAAGACGGCACCGTGACCGTGAAAGCGAAGAACGTAATCCTCGCCACCGGGTCTGTACCGGTTGAGATCCCATCCCTGCCCTTTGGTGGTGATATCATCTCATCCACGGAAGCCCTGTCGCTTGACAAGGTGCCATCGAAGCTCACCGTTATCGGTGGCGGCTACATCGGGCTTGAGCTCGGCATCGCCTACGCCAAGATGGGCTCGAAGGTCACTGTCGTGGAAGCGCTTGAGCGTGTGCTGGCGCAGTATGACAAGGACCTGACGAAGCCGGTTGTCGCGAACCTCAAGAAACTTGGTATCACGGTCATGACCGAAACCAAGGCCAAGGGCCTCTCTAAAGACGGCAAATCGCTGGTGGTGGAAACCAAGGACGGCAAGGAAGAGACGATCAAGTCTGACAAGATTCTCGTCACCGTCGGTCGCCGCGCCAAGACGGAAGGCTGGGGCCTTGAAGGCCTTGACCTCACCATGAATGGCCGCGTGGTCGCGATCGATGACAAATGCCAGACATCCATGACCGGCGTTTATGCCATCGGTGACCTGACGGGTGAACCGATGCTCGCGCACCGCGCCATGGCGCAGGGTGAAATGGTGGCTGAGATCATCGCGGGCAAAAACCGCACGTTCGACAAGGTCTCGATCCCCGCAGTATGCTTCACCGACCCTGAACTGGTGACCGCAGGCCTGTCGGCAGAGGAAGCCAAAAAGGTAGGCTATGACATCAAGGTGGACCAGTTCCCCTTCATGGCCAATGGCCGCGCCATGACCATGGAATCCGAGGATGGCTTTGTGCGCATCGTCGCCCGCAACGATAACCACATGATCCTTGGTATCCAGGCAGTTGGCAAAGGGGTATCGGAGCTGTCGGCAGCCTTCTCGCTCGCGCTTGAAATGGGTGCGCGGCTTGAAGACATCGCTGGCACCATCCACGCCCACCCGACCCAAAGCGAAGGCTTCCAGGAAGCCGCGCTCAAGTCGCTCGGCCACGCGCTGCATATCTAAGGCGCGCCACTGCACCAGATTTCAAAAGGGCGTCCCATGGGGCGCCCTTTTTTTCATCTGCAGTATTTTATCACGAGCCTTTGAAAGCCCCGGTTTCCGTAGCGTCACAGCCATGGCATCGGTAGAGAAAGTTGTGCATTGGCATGATATTTCTTGTGCCTATCCACAAATTTCAAAACACCCCGGAAAACAGACAGAAGATTGCGAAAATCCGCAAACTTCGAAAGCTCATTTCGTGCGAAGAGTGACATACTCCGCTCCAACTCGAACCCCGTAGGGAATAATGAAAAAACACGGCGGGTCTGCTATCATACAGGCGCAGACAGACCGGGGAGCAGGCGGGAGTTTGAGGTGCGTTCGGCGGGCGGCGGCCCGGAACGTAATATCAACTTGGAAGGGATCACATAAATGCCCGTATTCGATTCACGCAGCTTCAGGAACCACGAGAACGTCGTATTCTGTTCCGACGAAGCCACCGGCCTCAAAGCAATCATCGCTGTTCACTCAACGGCGCTCGGCCCGGCCACGGGCGGCACCCGTTTCTGGGACTATGCTGCCATTCACCGTCGCTCCGCCCCGATCGACGTTGCGGAAACCCGCGGCGAACAGGATGCTGTTTACGACGTCCTGCGCCTTTCGCGCGGCATGTCCTTCAAGAATGCGATGGCTGGCCTGCGCCTTGGCGGCGGCAAGTCTGTCATCATCGGTAACCCGCGCGAGCTTGGCACGCCTGAGCTGATGCGCGCCTTCGGCCGCATGATCAACCGCCTCGGCGGCAACTATTATGCTGCGGAAGACGTTGGCACGAGCCCGGACATGCTGGCAGCCGCGTCCGAGACGACCGCCTATGTTTGCGGCCTTGATGGCGGCGACTTCGGCACCGGCGACCCGTCACCACACACTGCCCTTGGCGTGTTCACCGGCATTCAGGCCTCCGTCAAGCATCGCCTTGGCAAAACCGACCTGAACGGCGTTCGTGTGGCCGTACAAGGCCTCGGCCACGTTGGCCAATACCTTGTTGACCACCTGCGCGGTGCGGGCGCCAAGGTTATCGTGACCGACATCGTTGACGCGAATATCAAAGCCGTGCTCGCGCGCGGTGAAGCCGAAGTGGTGAGCCCGGACGAAATCCACGCTGTAGACTGTGACGTTTACGCGCCTTGTGCCCTTGGCGGTACGCTGAACCCCAAGACCCTTGGTGACATCAAGGCGACGATCATTGCGGGTGCGGCGAACAACCAGCTTGAAACCGAAGGCCGCGAAGACGAGCAACTGCGCAAGCGCGGTATCCTCTATGCGCCTGACTATGTGATCAACGCCGGCGGCATCATCTCGGTTGAATCCGAGGTCTACAAAGAGAAAGTGGACAGTGCTGCCCGTGAAGCCAAAGTCCTGCGCATTGGCGAAACGCTCACGAAGATCTACGAAGCAAGTGACAGCCAAGGCCGCCCGACGGGTGTAATCGCCAACGAAATGGCGGAAGACATCATTCGCAAGGCGAACGAAGCCAAGCTCGCAGCCGCAGCTGAGTAACGAACAAAAAGAGGCCCCTCGCCTCAAAAATAGCAAAAGCCCTCATGCCCCGTGCATGGGGGCTTTTTCTTTGTGCCCGTGCCCGCTAAAGAAGAAGGCATGGAAAAAGAAGATATCAGCACCGAAAGCCTTGCTTCCAACCTGCGCGCCGCGCGCATGGCCGAGGGCTGGAGCGTTGAGGAACTGGCTGAGCGTGCCGATATCGAGGCTGAAGACCTTTACGCCATCGAACGCGGCGCAAAATATCAAGAGGCACACCTGAGCGCCCTGTCCCGCGCGCTCGGGATTCCCGTGCGCATGCTGCTGCCCAATGATGTGGCAAACCGCTTCGATGCGCCAAAAGCCAAAAGCAAATGGCCGACAATCATCGTCACCGCGCTTTTTGTGCTGGTGGCAATCCGCACCCTGCTCGCAAGCTTCGGTTACTAAGCCAATAGCCAGCTTTTTCACCACCCAGTAGAATGATATTCTATCCCATCCATATAGGGAGGATATGATGATCAAACAAACAATCGTTGGCACCGCTTTCGCACTCGCCATCGCCCTACCCGGCCACGCCATGGATAAAGACATCATGGCGGTCGACAGTGCCTTTGCCGCCATGTCTGGAACCGACGGCATCGCTGCTGCCTTCGCCCACTACCTGGCGGATGATGCCGTCAAGCTTGATGGTGGCGCGCATCCCATCTTCGGCCATGATGTTATCGTCTACGGCCTCAAGCAATTGCCTGCCGACGCCAAGCTGGACTGGACACCTCAGTACGGAAAGATCGCAGCGTCCGGTGACCTCGCCTACACTTGGGGCACTTATGTGTTTTCCATGATGCGGGACGGCGAACGCCGTGAAAGCCATGGTAAATACATGACCGTATGGGAGAAGCGCGACGGTGTGTGGAAAGCCGTGCTTGACGGCGGCAACGTGAGCCCCGGCCCCTGGGACGGCAAACAGAACTAGGGACACGAAAAAGGGCGGCGCAAGTGCACCGCCCTCTTCATTTGTTCTGACCCCAAAAGCCCTAGAAGTGCTTGCGGATCATCATGCCGAACGTGCGCGGTGCGTTGGTACGGAAACCAAGGCGCGCACGGCCACCACGCTCGCGGTCGAACGACAGGTTGGCATTTTCGTCAAACACGTTGTTCACGTAAGCCATGAATTCCATGCTTTCCCAGTTGATGCCGAAGCTGAAATTGACCGTCTGGTAGCTGTCGAGATTGAGGTCAAGCGAAGTCACTTCGTTGCCCGTTGCACCGCGGTACGGAAGGCCAGAGACAAAATCACCTGCACCCGGCTCCTGATCGGACGGCTGGGTGTAGAGGCTGCCACGGTGCTGCAGCGTTGCAGAGAAATACGCCTCAGCATCGTCACCCGCGACGTCAAACGGGAAGCTGTAGGTCGCGCTTGCGCCGAAGTTGAACTCAGGCACCGACGCAAGACGGTTGCCTTCACGCACACCGCCAAGCACGGAATTGGTGCTGTCGATAACCGTAGAGTCAAACTCGGATTCCAGGAGGCTACCCGCGAACGACAGGTCGAGGCCCTCGATCGGGCGTGCCTTGAACTCAAGCTCGAGGCCCTGGGTGTGTGCCTTCGGGACGTTGAAGGAGATACGCGACGAACACGAACCGGCGTCCAGTGTGACCTGCAGGTTCGAGATATCGGTATAGAAAGCCGCCGCATTCAGGCTGAACTTCTTGCCCTGAACCTTCACACCGGCTTCATAGTTCCACAGCGTCTCGTCGTCATAGTCCTGGAAGCCACCAAAGACTTCAAGGTCATCGGCGTTACAAAGCGCGGTGTTCAGCGGGTCGTTCACGCCGCCAAGACGGAAGCCTTTGGAGACTTGCGCGTTGATGGTCACACTGTCGCTTGCGCGGTACTGTGCGAGGAAACGCGGTGTGAAGCCGTTGGCCGCTGTTTCGTCAACCTGATCCACCACACCATTACCGAAGAGGCCCACCTGTGTTACGCTGCGTTCTTCTTTATAGTCGTAGTAGCGGCCACCAGCCGTCAGCTCAAGGCGGTCCGTCACGTCATAGGTCAGCTCACCAAAGATGGCGATCTGCTCAAGCGTGTACGGAAGCTCGGAGTAGAACGGTGAGTCTACCGGTGCCACACCCATGCGGGTTGCTTCTGCGGTGCCTGCACCCAGTACTGCGTCGGTGAAGGCGTCATAGCCCGGCGTGGGCAGATACTGCTGGTAATAGCGGTCGGTGTTTGCATAGAAGCCACCAACAATCCACTGAAGCGGGCCATCACCATTGCTGGAGAGGCGAACTTCCTGTGTGAACTGCTCAACTTCCGTGCTGTCGCGCAGGTTGGACGGCAGGCGGATGGCTGCATCCGGATAGCCAAGGTCAACCGACACACTGCCCGTCAGCGCGCTTGCATCGCGGCTCACAAGGATGTCACGGTCGGTGTAGCTGGTGATCGAGGTAACGTCGAAACCGTCAAAGCCGATTTCCGCCGTCAGGTCCGCGATCAGGGTCTGGTCCTCAAAGCCTTCACGCAGTTTCAGGAACTGCTCCCGCTCGCCAAACACGGTCGGGTTGGTCTGATACGGGTTGGCATAGAGGTTATAGACTTCCTGACGGTTGAAGCCGTTCATGTCGATTTCCTGATAGATCACCCGCGGGGTGATGGTCAGGCTGTCAGACGGCTTGAAGGTGAAGGCCACGCGGCCACCGGTGCGGGTGCCGTTGTTCACGTCTTCAGTGATGTTGCCGCTTGGACGGTGGGCGTCGATGAAGCCCGCATATTCGGTGTGATAGGCAACAACACGAACAGCCGAAGAACCATCGCCAAAAGGCACGTTTGCCATGGCTTTGATGTGGCCACCAACACCGCCGTCGCTTACCGTGTTGATATCACCTTCAACGGTGCCCTCGAATTCCTCGAGGTTCGGCTGGTTGGTAATATAGCGGATGGTGCCACCCACGGAACCGGAACCAAAGAGCGTGCCCTGCGGGCCACGCAGCGTTTCAACGCGGTTCAGGTCAAAGAGATCGAGGTCCGGCGTAAAGAGCGACAGCGAGATCACGCTCTCATCAAGGTACACGCCAACCTGTTCCTTCACACCCGGCTGGTCACGCACGATCTGACCGGCGGACACACCACGGATCGCAACCTGGCTTTGACCCGGGCCGAGGTTCTGGATCATCAGGCCTGCCACGTTGCGCGAGAGGTCCTCAAGGCTTTTGGCACCGGTGCGCTGAATGTCTGCCTGCGTTTGTGCGTTGATGGAAAACGGCACATCCTGAATGCTGGAAGCCCGTTTGGTCGCGGTCACGACGATTTCCTCAAGCGCAAAACCTTCGCTGTCTTGCGCACTTTCCTGCGCACTTGCCGGCAAGGCAAGCCCGCCACCAAGCGCAAGCGCAAGGACAGACACGCCCATGCGCGGGCGCGCGTATTTCGTTTTCATAGTAAAACCCTTCCCTACTTGGTTTGTTTCTTCCCAACTAAACAGACCCACATTTTTTTTGACGCTGATGCGGGCCGCAAACGACTTTTACCGCCTGCATATCTGGGACGAATAACTGCGACTTTTTGGGAAGGTTTTTGCCAAAAAAATATCGGCGATATTTTTGTGAAAATCATTTTAAAACAATTAACTAACTTCCAGATCCTCTTGGCCCAATTTCACCCTCAATCGGCTTGTTCCGAGGAATATTTTTCCACCTAAAAGAAAGGGCTGCCGCAGTGCGACAGCCCCAGGTCCAGCCCATTTTATTATTCTGTTCTCAGCTCGCCGCTTTGGCGAGGCGGCCACCTGCCTGCGCATAGGCCTGTGTGCCATGATTGTGCACCCGGTCATCTTCCAGAACCGTGTCTACCGGGTAGACGGTCTTGTCGGCTTCCAGTTCGTCGTAGATGGGCCCAAAGTCCTGATAGGTCGCCTCGAGCAGTTCTTCAAAACTGTCAATCACCCAGTAGGTTTGCTGGAAATCATCGATGCGGTAGTCGGTCTTCATCAACCGCACCATATCGAAGTGGATGCGGTTCGGGCTGTTGTCCTCAAGGCAGAAAATGCTCTCGGACTTCGAGCTCACGATGCCAGCACCATAGATGCGCATGCCCTTCGGTGTGTTGATGAGGCCAAATTCCACCGTGTACCAGTAAAGCCGCGCCAGGTTCTTGAGCACACCGCGCCCCATCGCGCGCTGGCCGCCCTTGCCGTAGGCTTCCATATAGTCGGCAAACACAGGGTTCGCGAGCAGCGGCACGTGGCCGAACACATCATGGAACACATCCGGCTCCTGCAGGTAATCAAGCTGCGCTTCGCTGCGGATGAAGTTGCCCGCCGGGAAACGGCGGTTGGCTAGGTGATCGAAGAACACTTCGTCCGGCACCAGATCAGGCACCGCAACGACGGTCCAGCCGGTCAGTTTTTGCAGTTTTTCCGACAGCTCGTCAAACTTCGGGATACCGCCGTCTGACAGCTTCAAAAGCTTCAGACCGCGCATGAACTCGTCGCAGGCGCGGCCCTCGAGCATCTCGGTCTGGCGGGCGTACAGCCGGTCCCAGCGGTCGTGCTCTTCGGCTGTGAAATGTTCCCACTTCTGGTCAACGGTATAGTCCTCGTTGACCTCTACTTCCCGACCAAGCCTTGTTTTAATTTTCATGACTTACTCTCCGTGACTTATTGGCCGAACCACAGGTTAGTTTTTGGGAGCGTCCGGCTGGTTTTCCGGCGCCGCATTTTTAAAGGGTTCAAGCGTGTTGCATGCTGCATCAATGCGTACAAGTGTTGGAAAGGCCGCTGTATCGACCTCAAACCGCCGTGCGTTCCACATTTGCGGCGCGAGATAGACATCCGCGAGGCCCGGCGTGTCGCCAAAGGAGAAGCGCCCGGTGTGTGCGTTCGTGCTCACAATCTTCTCAAGCGCGGTAAAGCCCTCGGTTATCCAGTCAGCATACCATTTTTTGGTCGCGGCATCATCGGCGCCAAACTCCGCCTTCAGCTTCATCAGCACTGACAGGTTGTTGAGCGGATGGATATCGCAGGCGATGATGTTGGCGAGCTGGCGCACATACGCGCGGTTCACCGCTCCCTCTGGCAGCAGGGGGGTGCCCGGGTAAACTTCCTCAAGATATTCTAGGATGGCGGGCGACTGCGACAGCTTCACGTCGTCATCAACAAAGTACGGCACCCTGCCCTGCGGGTTGATGGCGCGGTAGGCGTCAGACTTCTGCTCGCTCACGCCCGGCATCAGGTTCACCGCCTCATATTTGTAGTCGAGCCCCTTGAGGCCAAGGGCGATGCGCACGCGGTAAGCGGCGGATGACCGGAAATACCCATAAAGTGTGCGCATCGCCCTCTCTCCCCTTAAACTTTCTCGACCACCTGGTCGATGGCACCGAAGATGGAGGCACCGTCACGGTCGAGCATTTCGATCCGGATGGTATCGCCAAACTTCATGAAGCTTGTCTTGGGCGCGCCGTGCTCGATCGTCTCGATCATGCGGATTTCGGCGATGCAGCTATAGCCCACGCCGCCTTCCGAAACCGGCTTGCCCGGACCGCCATCCAGCTTGTTAGACACCGTGCCGGAGCCAATGATAGCACCCGCACCAAGCGGGCGGCTTTTCGCCGCGTGCGAGATCAGCTTGGCGAAATTGAACGTCATATCCACACCCGCTTCCGGCTTGCCGAACAGCGCGCCGTTATAGTGCGACAAGAGCGGCAGGTGCAGCTTGGTGTCCTGCCATGTGTCGCCAAGCTCGTCCGGCGTCACGCAGACAGGGCTGAACGCGCTCGACGGCTTCGACTGGAAGAAACCAAAACCTTTGGCAAGCTCACCCGGGATCAGGCCACGCAGCGACACATCGTTCACCAGCATCACAAGTTTGATGTGCTTGCCGGCATCCGCTTCCGAAACGCCCATGGGTACGTCATCGGTAATAACAGCGATCTCGGCCTCGAAGTCGATACCCCAGCCCTCGTCCTGCGGCATCTTCACCGGGTCGTGCGGCGCGAGGAACGCGTCAGAGCCGCCTTGATACATCAGCGGGTCGGTCCAGAAGGTTTCCGGCATCTCCGCATTGCGTGCTTTGCGCACCAGTTCCACGTGGTTCACATAAGCCGAACCATCAGCCCACTGGAACGCACGCGGCAGCGGCGAGGCGCAGTCCGCCTCATTGAAGGCTTCGCCTTTGTTGGCGCCGGAATTCAGCGTCTCATAAAGCGCGCGCAGGCGCGGCAGTACCGAAGCCCAGTCATCGAGCGCAGCTTGCAGCGTCGGCGCAATACCGCTTGCGTCCGCCATGCGCTTCAGGTCCTTGGAAACCACAACGAGTTTGCCGTCGCGGCCGTGCTTGAGGGATGCCAGTTTCATATATCTCTACCCTGAAATCTTGAAATTGTGTTGACAGGCTGGCGGCTTATTCGCCGCCCACCCCTTTGAATTCACCGTGTCCGTGCAGCCAAGCAGCATGCTTCGGTGCTTTTTTGGTCTTGGACCATTCCTCGATCATCGCTGGCGCCACACGCTTCAGTTCCTCAAGCATGCCCGGCTTCGCTGTATTGGCGGCAAGCTCAATGCGGTGCCCGTTCGGGTCGAAGAAATAGATCGACTTGAAGATGGTGTGATCGGTCGGGCCGAGCACGTCGATACCGGCAGCCTCAAGGCGTTCCTTGGCCTCGAGAAGCGCGTCCATGCTCTCGACCTCGAAAGCGATATGCTGCACCCATTCAGGCGTGTTGCCGTCGCGGCCCATCGTCGGCTGCTCCGGCAGCTCGAAGAAGGCGAGCACGTTGCCGTTCCCGGCATCCAGGAAGATGTGCATATAGGGGTCATAGGCACCGGTGGACGGCACATGGTCTTCCGCAATCGCGAGCTGGAAGTCCATGCCCAGGTGTTTCTGGTAAAACTCGACCGTTTCCTTGGCGTCCTTGCACCGGTAGGCCACATGGTGGATGCGCTGTATCGTCATCACAAGTCTCCGAACGTCTGGTTGTGGGAAAGCGGGGCCATAAGGCCCCGGTCACGCAAACTTATGCGGCGTTTTCGTCAACCTTCAGCGCACCGCGGCGGATCTGGTCACGTTCCATCGATTCAAAGAGCGCCTTGAAGTTGCCTTCGCCAAAACCCTCGTCCTTCTTGCGCTGGATGAACTCAAAGAAGATCGGACCCACCTGCGTTTCAGAGAAGATTTGCAAGAGCAGACGCGGGTCGCCGTCCTCGGTAGAACCATCGAGCAGGATACCACGCTTCTGCAGCTCTTCCACCGGCTCACCGTGGCCTGGCAGGCGTTCGTCAAGCATCTCATAGTAAGCTTGCGGCGGTGCGGTCATGAACGGCACACCCTTGGCTTTCAGGCGGTCCCAGCACTCCAGCAGGTTATCGCACGAAAAGGCGATGTGCTGGATACCTTCGCCATTGTAGGCCATCAGATATTCTTCGATCTGGCCATTGCCGCCAGCAGCTTCCTCGTTGAGCGGGATACGGATCAGGCCGTCCGGCGCAGTCATGGCGCGCGATGTCAGGCCGGTGTATTCGCCCTTGATGTCGAAATAGCGGATTTCGCGGAAGTTGAAGAAGCTCTCATAGAACTTCGCCCAGTAGTCCATACGGCCGCGATAAACGTTGTGGGTCAGGTGATCGATCACGTTGAAGCCGCAACCCTTGGGGCGACGATCCACGCCTTCGATCCACTCGAAGTCGATGTCATAGATGCTTTCACCGTCCTTGAAACGGTCGATCATGTAAAGCGCGGCACCGCCGATACCCTTGATCGCCGGCAGGCGCAGTTCCATCGGGCCGGTTACCGTGTCGATCGGCTGCGCACCCTTCTCGAGCGCCATCTTGTACGCCTTGTGCGCGTCTTTCACCCGGAACGCCATGCCACATGCGGACGGGCCGTGTTCCTCGCCATAATAATAGGCCGGGCAGTTTTTCTCATAGTTGGTGATGAAATTGATGTCGCCCTGGCGCCACAGCTCAACGTCCTTCGATCGGTGACGGGCAACACGCGTGAAGCCAAGCGTTTCGAAGGTGGTCTCAAGAAGGCCCTTTTCCGGCGCGGTAAATTCAACAAATTCAAAACCGCACAGGCCCATTGGGTTTTCAAAGAGATCGGCCATGTTCAATCACTCCATCATTCTCTATACATTTTGAGATTGGCACCAATGGGCTTTACGTGGCCCGCATTTATCTTGAATACTGGTGCCGATTTATATTTGACGCTATATTAGTTTCATCCGTAACTAATTGCAAGAGGCGTGAACGGGGTGACGATGAAAAAAAATGACGACACGCTGCATCTGGGCGAATTCCTGCCTTACCGGCTTTCGGTTCTCTCGAACCGCATCAGTCGCGCCATTGCGGACGGCTATGAAGAACAGTTCCAGTTGAGCCTGCCGGAGTGGCGTGTGATGGCGGTCCTTGGTGGCGAGCCGGACCTTTCGGCGGCACAAGTGGCCGAACGCACGGCGATGGACAAGGTCGCGGTCTCCCGCGCTGTGAACAAGCTTCTGGAAAGCGGCCGGCTTGAGCGTCATTTCTCGCCCGAGGACAAACGTCGCTCGGTGCTTGCACTTTCTGAAGAAGGGAAGAAAATCTACCGTGAGGTCATTCCGATCGCACTCGGATACGAGACCAGAATCCTCGACAAATTGAGCGAGCCCGAGAAACTGGCGCTCACATCCCTCCTCGATAAACTCGAGGATATTCAATTACATGCAACGGATAGCTAAAGCGGTTTTTCCGACGGATAGCCAAACAAATACCCTTGAAGATAGTCCACGCCTGCGCTCTCGAGCATACGGGCGGTCTTCTTGTCTTCGACCCCTTCAGCGATCACCTTGATGTTCGACTGTTTGGCAGAATCGACAATGTTGGCCACCAAAGTCCATTTACGGCCATCGTCGATCAGGTCACGGGTCAGCGACTTGTCGAGCTTGATGAAGTCTGGCTGGATCTGTGTGATGGTCGCAAGGTTGTTGAAACCGGTACCAAAGTCGTCGAGCGCTATGCGGATGCCGTGATCCTTGAGCCGAGCGACAAGGCGTTGCAGCGTTTCAAAATCCGGAAGCTGCTGGCTCTCGACAATCTCGAAGACCAGTTGTTCGTGGGGGATGGCGCCCTGCTCTTGCACGCCGTCTAGCCAGGTCGTAAAACCTTCTTCACTGTCAACGCTGTATGGCAGCACATTGACGAAGATATTTTCCTTGAGATCCAGGCGTTTCGCCGTACGGATGGCACTTTCACCCGCGGCAAGGTCAAGCGCATAGAGCATGCCCGCCTCTTCCGCGGTCTCAAAAAGCACCGGCGCCGGGATGTCAACCCCGTCAGTGTGCAACCCCCGAATAAGGAATTCATATCCATAAACCTGATCATGGTTGTCGGCACAAACGATGGGTTGCAGCAACGACTTATAGCGCTGTTCCATCAGCATGTCGCCAAGCCAGCGCGCGGACAGCCTCAGTCCCAGTTCCTGGAGCGACTGCATCGAACCAAATTCATTCAGGCCAGGCCTGGTGCTGCTGGAGAGAAGCGCACGCACGAGACGACGCTCAGGTGCGGTAAGGCACTGTTCCAGGATCGGCAGCAGGCTTTCCATGTCGTCAGCGAGGAAACAGATCACCCCTGGCTCCCCGAGCGGCACTTCGATGACGGCAGCGCGGCTCAGCGCACGCCGCACTTTGCCAGCAACCTCGTCGTCAGGGCACCAGAAAAAGGCATGCCCGACACCGGTAACATGAGGATATAAAGACTCGTCAGGCAACGCTCGACCCCTCAAGCTGTCCCATTTTCAGCACCAATTTTTTAGCACTCAAACACTTTTTACCGCAGCGGTAAAGACTTGTTTCCAAACGCCCTGTTCGCTGCCGAGCAGAAGGCCAAGAAGAATCCGTGCCTTGCGGCCACGCAAACCACCCGCCGGTACAAGGCCGCGCGCGATAAGGTCAATTTCTGCCCCTTTATAGCCATAGGTGTTTTCAAACACACGACCGCCACGGGCGCGGCTTGCAAGTACGACCGGCATATCCTGAGAGAGCTTCCCGGCCTTGTCTGCCCAAGATTCAGACAAATGACCGGCACCATATGCTTCGATCACCAAACCGCGGTATCCCAGCTCCTTGACTGCCTCAAGCATGCCGCCATCGTCGTCCAGCACCGCATTCAGGAGTGCGACCGGCACCGGTTTGCCTTCAAGGCCCATGGCTTTCCTTGCCTGGCGCCGCCAATGCACAGCACCTTCTGAAATCACACCAACCGGTCCCTGTTCCGAAGAAAAGGCCTGCAGCGCAGAAGTATGCTCCTTGCCAACACACCAGGGGTCATGCACCTCAGAGTTCATCACCAGGCTTACACTGCCCTCTGGCGCCACAAGCGCCACACGCGCCGCATCCAGAAGGTTCGCGGGGCCATCAGCGCCCGGCTGGTTGGGTGTGCGCATCGCGCCGGTGAAGACAATTGCTTTGCTGCCCTTGTAGACAAGGCTTGCGAAGAAGGATGTTTCCTCCATCGAGTCTGTGCCCTGCGTGACAATGATGGCATCGGCATCCGACGCTTCCGCACGGGCACACAGGTCGCTGATCAGATCGAAGGTGAGGTTGGCACTGCCCTTTTGCACAAGGGTCTCGGCACGGAATTCGGCAAGGCCCTGCAAATCCGGCACGGCACGGATGAGGTCTGTTGCACTAAGGGTCGGCGTAACCCCCGAGGTGTCCCCGGGGGTCATCGCAATGGTTCCGCCTAAAGCGTACACCTGAATGACGGGCATCTTGTTCATGCCCGCCCTTTTATCTCAGTTTACGTTACGCGCCAATAGCTTCGAGAGCCGGAACGTAATTCAGGTTCTGGTCGCGTGCGACAGCTTCATAGGTGATCTTGCCTTCGCAAACGTTCAGGCCTTCAAGCAGGTGCTTGTCGTCAGCGAGTGCTTTTTTCCAGCCTTTGTTCGCAATGGCCACAGCGTGACGGAGCGTCGCGTTGTTGAGCGCAAGCGTGGAGGTGCGAGCCACACCACCCGGCATGTTGGCAACGCAGTAGTGAACCACTTCATCAACAATGTAGGTCGGGTTTTCGTGCGTGGTGGCCTTGGAGGTCGCGAAACAACCGCCCTGGTCGATCGCCACGTCAACAAGCACGGAGCCGCGCATCATCTTGCCAACCTGCTCACGCGAGACAAGCTTCGGTGCAGCGGCACCCGGAATGAGAACTGCGCCAACCACGAGGTCAGACGCCAGTACATGTTCTTCAACCGCGTCATTGGTGGAGAAGACCGTCTTCACCTGACCCTTGAAGATATCATCGAGCTGCTGCATGCGGCGGATCGAACGGTCGAGGATGGTCACGTCAGCGCCCATGCCAACAGCCATGCGCGCTGCGTTGGTGCCAACAACACCGCCACCGATCACGGTTACTTTTGCAGGCGCTACACCCGGTACGCCACCCAGCAGCATACCACGGCCGCCCTGGCTCATTTCAAGCGCGTGTGCACCGGCCTGGATGGACATACGGCCAGCAACTTCAGACATCGGCGCGAGGAGCGGCAGACCGCCAAATGCGTCCGTCACGGTCTCGTATGCGATAGCGATAGCACCGGACTTGATCAGGCCTTGCGTCTGCTCGGGATCGGGCGCGAGGTGCAGGTAGGTATAAAGGATCTGGCCGGGGCGGAGCATTTCACACTCAACAGCCTGCGGCTCTTTCACTTTCACGATCATGTCGGCTTTGGCGAAAATTTCTGCAGCCGTGTCGATCACCTTGGCACCAGCAGCTTCATACATCTCGTCAGTGAAGCCGATTTCAAAACCAGCATTCTTCTGCACGATCACATCATGGCCGTTGTCAATAAGCTCACGCGCAGACGCCGGCGTCAGGCCGACACGATATTCGCGGTTCTTGATTTCCTTTGGAACACCTACAAGCATTATTCCCTCCTCAGATACTGGTGCTTGCGCGGAAGCAAGGCTTTTCCCCTGCCCCAGACATGGCGCTTAATCTACTCCAAAGGCTTTGGAATGTCCTTGCAAAGACATTCGCTTTATCGCAGTCTGGCACATGAATTGACCAATATTCTCCCATAACACACAAGAATCTGCGAATGATTAACATTGATAAGATTGATCGTGCGATCCTCGACGCCCTGCAGCAAGACGGCAGGCAGTCGAATGTGGAGCTCGCGAAAAAAGTGGGGCTTTCTGAGAGCGCGTGCCTGAGACGGGTCAAGAACCTCGATGAAAAAGGCGTGATCACGCACTATACCGCCAATGTAAACGCGGCGGCCGTTGGCCTGCCCGGCTCGGTATTTGTACGCGTATCACTCGTTGATCAGCAGGAAGAAAAACTGCGCAAGTTTGAAGAATCGGTACGCAGCGTGCCGGAGGTGATGGAATGTTACCTGATGAGCGGGGATGTGGACTATATGATCCGCGTCGTCGTCAAGGGCGCGCCGGACTATGAGCGCATCCACAACACGCTCACACGGCTGCCGGGCGTTGCCCGAATTCACTCAAGCTTTGCACTAAGGACAGTGCTGAAGCGGACAAGGTTGCCCCTGTCCGCGCAGAACCGTTAGGCGTCGTCGGCTTTGGTGGGCGCTGGCAGCATCAAAAGCCACGTGAGGCCGATGATGATGAAGAGCGCACAACCTGAGAGCAGGAACGAGTCCACATAGATGTTCTCGTTGAAGGTGAAGGTGCCTGCAGAGACCTTTTTCCAGCCGTTGAAGTTCTGGAAAGCGGCAACAAAGGCGCCGAGGAAGGCAAACACACTACCAATAAAGCGTAAAATCCAGTGCCGCGGGTTCGGCAGCATCAGGATAATGCCAAGAAGCGCGATCACCGTGCGCTGCGTGCGGCAGTAAGGGCATTCGTAGACCGTACCGCTCAGATCCAGCCACCAGGCACCAAGCCCCACGATCAGCGCAAGCAACCCAATCAACCGCAACCGGCTGGTATAAGTTTCCAGTTCAAACAAAAACATAAGCTTCCCCCTCCTCCTGAAATGCCGTTACGCAGCATTCCAGAAAAAGACGGGATATGCAAAACAAACACCAGCCACCTTGCGGTAGCCTGCGTGCTTTATGCGGCAGGCGGTTCTAGAGCCAGCCGGGGACCGGCAGATTCTTCGACCGCAGAAATTCCGGGTTAAAGAGCTTGGACTGGTAGCGGAGGCCACTGTCGCACAGGAGCGTGACAATGGTGTGCCCCGGCCCCATCTGGCGCGCGAGGCGAATGGCACCGGCCACATTGATGCCGGTTGAGGAGCCAACACACAGCCCTTCCTTGCGCAACAGATCAAAGGCAATTGGCAGCGCTTCATCGTCCGGGATCTGGAAGGCGTCATCAATAGGCGCATCTTCAAGGTTTTTGGTGATACGCCCCTGCCCGATACCTTCGGTGATGGAGCTGCCTTCGGCTTTCAACTCGCCGTGTTTGATATAGTTGTAGATGGCCGCCCCCATCGGGTCCGCGAGCGCCACAACAATATCCTTGTTGAATTCCTTCAGGCCCATGCCGGTGCCTACGAGCGAGCCGCCGGAGCCGACAGCCGTGATGAAGGCATCAACCTTGCCGTCCGTCTGTGACCAGATTTCGCGAGCTGTGGTTTTGATGTGGGCTTCCCGGTTCGCCGTGTTGTCAAACTGGTTGGCCCAGATGACGCCGTGCTCTTCCGTGGACGCCAGCTCTTCCGCGAGCCGCTTGGCGACATGGTTGAAGTTGCCGGGGTTCGAGTATGGTGCCGCTGGCACGAGCTTGAGACCCGCGCCCATGGTGCGCAGTGTATCGATCTTCTCCTGCGACTGGGTTTCCGGCATCACAATAAGCGTGCGGTAACCCTTGGCATTGGCAACCACCGTGAGGCCGATGCCGGTATTGCCCGCCGTGCCCTCAACAATCAGGCCACCCGGCTCAAGCTCGCCGCGTTTCTCCGCTTCCTCAATGATGTTGAGCGCGGGACGGTCCTTGAGTGAGCCACCCGGATTGGCATATTCCGCCTTGCCAAGAATAGTGCAGCCCGTCAGCTCGGACGCATATTTCAGCTTGATCAGGGGGGTGTTGCCAATCGCCGCCAGGGCACCGGTACGCTCGCTCATCCGTCTCTCCACTCTCGCCCTTAGCCGCGGGCATATATCAGAAGCAGGTTCTTAAGTGGCTAGGCATTGCGCCATTTCAAGAGCAATATCAAGTGGATTTTCGAAAGTTATTGGAAAAATTTTCTTCTCTAAAGAAAACAGGCGCCAAAGCGCCTGCATCAAATCCTATCACGGGCTCTCTAGTTGGATTTTGTTTCCAACGCTTCCGCGATAAGGCGGTCAATTTTCGCCTCCAGCAAATCGAGCGGCAAACCGCCTGATGACAGCACAGCATCATGGAAGGCACGGACGTCAAAACGCTCACCGAGCGCCTTCGAGGCACGCTCACGCAGCTCCACGATCTTCAGCTCGCCCATCTTGTAGGCAAGGGCCTGCCCCGGCCAGGAGATATAGCGGTCGACCTCCGTGCGGATGTTGTGTGTCGAGAGCGCGGAGTTCTCTTCCATCAGCTTGATGGCATCGGCCCGTGTCCAGCCCTTCATGTGCATGCCGGTATCAACCACAAGGCGGCAGGCACGCCACATCTCGTAGGTCAGACGACCAAACCGCTCGTAGGGTGTCTCATAGATGTCCATCTCAAGGCCGAGGCGCTCGCTATAGAGCCCCCAGCCTTCGCCAAAGGCGTGTGGATAGATGCCAAGGCGGAACTCCGGCACATTCTCGAGCTCTTTTGAAAGCGCGATCTGCAGGTGGTGACCGGGCACTGCCTCATGCAGCGTAAGCGCCGGCAGCGTATAAAGCGGGCGTTTGTCGAGCGCATAGGTATTCACCCAGTAATAACCACCCCGCGGTGCATCGAGCGGCGCACCGGAGTAGCGGCCTGTGGTGTAGTTTGGTGCCAACACTTCGGGCACAGCCTCAACGCCGTAGGGCTGGCGCGGCATGGTCTCAAAGAGCTGCGGCAGGCGGCCATCGATCTTTTTGGCAATATAGGAGGCGTGCATCAGCAGTTCCTTGGCCGACTTGGCGTAGAACTGCTCGTCCGTACGCAGGAACTCAAGGAAATCAGCAAAGCTGCCTTCGAATTTCACTTCGGCGATGATGTCTTCCATTTCCGCACGGATACGCGCCACTTCCCGGAGGCCGATTTCATGCACCTTCTCCGCCGTCAGGTCCGAGACTGTTGTGTAGTAGCGCACCATGGCTTCATAATAGTCCGCGCCACCCGGTACGGTACTGACGCCAATTTCCTCACGCGCTGCGGGGTAATATTCGTCCGTCATGAAGCTATTGAGGGCCGCATAGGCAGGCATAACCTCATCCATGATCGCGGCTTTTGCCTCCGCGCGCAGCGCTTCCTGCTCTTCTGCGCTCACGCTGTCGGCCATCTTGCGGAACGGGTCGTAGAAGCTGCTGTCTTCCGCATTTTCCTTCACGATCGCAGCGAAGGACGGCAGCAGGCCGTCAAGCACCACTTTGGGCATGGTGAAGCCTTCGGCCATGCCCACACGCATGTTGGCGATATTCTCATTGAGGTATCGCGGCAGATCCTCCATGCGGCGGATATAGGCGCGGTAGTCATCCGCCTTGCGAAAATTGACCGACGAACCCATACGCGTCGGCCATGTATGAAAACCGCTATCCGAGAAGAGCGGCATGCGCCAGGTGCGGTATTCCGCATCTGTCAGCCGGCTTTCGATCATAAAGCGGAACATGTCGTAATTGAGCTGGTCCTCATCCGAGAGGCGGTCACGCTTGATTGCCATTAGTTCGGTGAGGAAAGCACGGTCAGCGGCTTCACGGCGCGCCTCATCATCAGGCGTCACTGCAGGCATACGGTCAGCCACAGGGCGCGGCTTGCCACGTGGCCCTGTGCCCGGGTTTTCCTTGTAATGATTTTCGCGTTCCTTCTGGAACAGCACATAAAGCGCGTCAGTCGCCTTTTTGCTCGGCGCAGCCAAGGCGGCACCACTTACCGCGAATGTGGCCATCAGCACTGCAGCAACAAGCTTTCTCAGCCCCGGAACCTGCATTTCCATCCTCCCCATTTGTCCCACCATAAATCTTGCCAGGCAGCACTTTTCATATCTGCCCTTGAATGTCTTTCTTTCATGCGGAACAATCGCGCGCAAGTCAAATGGGAGGACTTTATGTGGCTTAGAAAAACAATGACTGCGGCGGCATTCCTGTGCGCTGTAGCCGGAGGGACCAATATGGCGACGGCGAACGACGCAAAACCAGAGTATGCACTGGTGATCCATGGCGGTGCAGGCACCATCACGCGGGACAAGCTGACACCGGAACTTGAGGCAGAAATCCGCGGCACTCTGAATGAAGCGCTGTCCACTGGGCAAGCGATCCTCGCAAGCGGAGGCACTGCTCTGGATGCTATCACCGCCACCATTCAGGTGCTGGAAAACTCTCCCCATTTCAACGCCGGCAAGGGCGCAGTGTTCACCTCCGAGGGGAAAAACGAGCTCGACAGCTCAATCATGGACGGGTCAGACTTGAACGCAGGCGCAGTCTCGGGCGTGACCAACGTGAAAAACCCGATCACCCTCGCCCGTGCGGTGATGGAGAAATCGGTCCATGTCATGCTGCAGGGCCACGGCGCGGAGCAATTTGCCGATGAACAGGGCATCGAACGCGCTGACGACGCCTATTTCCATACCGACTACCGCTGGAACCAGCTTCAGGACGCCAGGGCCAAACAACAAGGCCCCCTCCTCGACCACGACGGCAAGAAACATTCGTCGGTCGAGGATGTCACAAACGGCGACTATAAGTTCGGTACTGTCGGTGCGGTCGCGCGTGACAAACACGGCAACCTCGCTGCTGGCACCTCCACAGGCGGCATGACCAACAAGTCGCATGGTCGTGTGGGCGATGCCCCCATCATCGGCGCAGGAACTTACGCCAACAACGCAAGTTGCGCGGTTTCAGCCACCGGCCACGGCGAGTATTTCATCCGGGCGACGGTTGCGCGCAACATCTGTGCATTGATGGAATATGCAGGCCTGAGCCTTCAAGACGCAGCCAACCGTGTGGTGAAGGACGAGCTGGTGAAAATGGGTGGCGACGGCGGCATTATCGCGGTCGACAAGGACGGCAACACTGTCATGCCGTTCAATACACCCGGCATGTTCCGGGGTCGGGTCACCAGTGTGATGGAAGCCGAAGTCGCGATCTACAAAGACTGATTTTCAGCCAAAGTATCGCATGAAGTTAGGGGAGCAAACAATTGTGTTTGCTCCCCTTTATCTTGCCTAGAAGGCGGCGCGGAACGAGAATTTCACGTTCCGCCCCGGTAGCGGCACAAGGTCCTTGAGGAAGCTGGTGTGTTGCCGCGCTTCCACGTTGCCGAGGTTCGTGCCACGCACCTCAAACGCCAGGTCCTCATTGTCAAATGGCCGGATCGTCAGATAGGCGTTCCAGAGCAAGTAATCATCGGTCGGCAGCTCATGCTCGGTTACCCGGTTCTGCTCAGCCTCATATTCAAGCTCGGTGCGGATGTCGAATACCGCTGCGCGCGCTTCAACACCCACAAGGGCTGAGAACGGCGGGATGCGCGGCAGGTTGTTGTCCACACCTGCACCCTTCAGCTCCGCCCGCACCCAATCTGCCTGCGCATCAAGGTGCAGGTCGATATCACCAAAAGTTTCCGTGGCGTAGGTACCCGCATGCATCTCTGCCTTGGCTTCAAAGCCGTAGAGCCGCGCATCGCTTGCCGAGAAGGCAAAAACCTCAAGTCCGTCCTCTTCTTCACCTGTCGCGTGTTCGTAGATGAAATCGTCATAGTCGGTCAGGAAGCCGTTCAGGACGAAGCTGAAATCTTCGGTCGAATAATTGAAGGTCGCCTCGATACCAAGCGCCGTTTCAAGCCCCAGGGTATTGTCACCGAGCTCAAAGGCACTGGTTGCGAGGTGCGGGCCGTTTGAATACAGCTCCTCGGTCGACGGCGCGCGCTCTGTGCGGAAGACGGAGACACCGACAAAAGCATCGTCCGAAAGATCATACCCCGCGCCTGCCGAGAAACTGAAGCCATCAAAGGAACGGTCATCTGCCGGTGTGGCATCAACTTCATACTTCGTATGCTCGTACCTGCCACCCACATCAAGCTGCCACCTGCCGAGCGTAAAGTCCTTCACGGTATAGACGCCCATTTGCGTGCTGACGGTCGAAGGCACAAACGCTTCATCACCAATGGCGGAGAAGTCGCGCCGCCGCATCTGGAAGCCGGTTGAACCCTTCCAGGCCTCGCCACCTTTCTCAGCGAGATCAAGGCGACCTTCCCATCCCTTGTTGGAGAAGACGGTGCCAATCTCGCCGCCTTCGATCTCGGCATGTTCATAGTCGGCATAACCAAAGCGCAGTTTGGCTTTGCGGAACCCGCCGAAGTCGGCTTCTAGCTCACCGTTGAGGTCAAAACGGGTCTGGTCGAGGTCGATGGTTACCCCCTCCTCCCCGTGATCTTCTTCCTCGTGGTCCTCTTCTTCTTCGTCACCATGCTCGTCACCATGGGCATGGCCCGGCACACCGTACTGGCTGTCGAGCTTACGCACATTCATGCCGAAAAAGCCGTTGTCAAACACTAGGCTGGCCCCCACGGAGCCGCCCTTTGTCTCGGTCGCGGAATTCTCGGCGATACCGAAGACTTCCTCCTCCGCGTGCTCTTCGTGTTCGTCTTCATCCTCGCCTTCATGCTCTTCTTCTTCAAGGGCACGCAGGGCAGCGGATTCAGCATAGCCAGGGATTTTATAATCCTCGGTCTTGCGGTAGAGCGCGTCACCATGCAGCACAAGGTCTGCCCCGCCCAGCTTGCCAACACTTGCGGTGATGGCACCGGTCAGTTCGTCACCGTCATCGACAGTGGTGTGGCTATAGCGGAACGCACCTTCTGCACCACCTTCAGGCACTGCCGTCGGGATACGGCCATCAAATACGTTGACCACACCGCCAGCGGCAGAACTGCCGTACATGAGCATGGCCGTGCCGCGCAGAATTTCGATCCGTTCCGCAAGCGCTGGCTCCACAGCCGCAGCATGGTCCGGGCTTGTGGAGGATGCGTCAATCGAGCCGATACCGGCATCCAGTACGCGGATACGGTCGCCGCCAAGGCCACGGATGATCGGACGGCTGGCGCCAGGCCCAAAGAAGGTGGAAGACATACCCGGCTGGTGCTTTAGCGTTTCACCAAGCGAACCATCGAGCTGACGCAGGATTTCCTCTTTGCGCATGATGGTGGCGCCAAGGATGGTTTCCCCAAGCTTCCGGCCTTCATAGGCACCCGAGACAACAATCTCTTCCATCTTGTCTTCATGCGGCGGGGCTTCGGCTGCCATTGCTGGCATGGTGAAAGCGACTGCACCAAGTGAAGAGGACGCCAACAACACAAGTTTGGCGGATTTATTTACGTTTGAAAAACTCAACATTTTTGTTTCCTGTATCCCTGAATGTAGGACGGTGCGCGGACCAAAACCCGCGCGATTTTAGCCGTGATTGTCAGGAAAACAGGGGTGGTGCCCGGATAGGCCGGGAAGGCGATTCTACGAGGAATGGCGGTGTCGCCGACCAATCCTCGTATTCGACGACATAACCGCCGGGCACAATGATCTGTGGTGCTGTACGGGCGATATCGGTCTTGTTGTCGGCGAACTTGCACAGGATACAGCCACGCTCGACCGGCGTGTCTGCCGCATGGTCTATCACATGCACAGCAAGCACGGACTGCAGCACCATGTACACCATGGTAACAAAAGCCCGGAAGGTAAACTGCAACTGGACGGGGCGTCTCACGACATTCCTCTCACATCATTGAAACAGACGGCGCCACAGGACCCATGGCAACGTTCTGTACCGGACCTCAAAAGCCCGGCACCAACTTCAAAGATGGACGGGCGGTGCCCGGATCGAGGCAGCGACGAGGGATGTTCCTTCGCCCTCGCACCGCAGATGAGATGAATGGTGTTCCTGCCACTCTGGCACCGCAAGCGCAGGCACATCGCCGGCAAGGTCCACATCTGATGCCTGCTTGCATACCGTGGAAATGATGCACGGATGGCCGTCGTGAGTGTGTTTATTCTCACCAAAGGCTGTAGCATGGGCTGTCGTGACAATTTGAGCGGCGACAAAAAGACCAACGAGCCAAGGCAACAGCCTTGCAAGCATCCTCGTTCTTTTTGTGCGTCTGATCGTCATCATATGCCCTGATTTGCCAACCGGTATGGCGCCCCGATGTAAGCACCTATGCTATATTATAGCTTTCAATCAAATACCACACGACGAGATGTGCTTGCAACAAGACTAACCGAGTTCGTCCAGAAGGGCGTCGAGAGGATCAACCTTGCGCGCCTGTGCTGCGCGATCGGCCAGAAAGTCCTCTGGCCTGTCTTCCCGCTCGGCGCGGTCGATATCACTGGAAGTGCGGTGAATTTCCTCACCAAGGACCTGATTGATCACCAGAAGCAACTGCCGACGGTTGATCGGCTTGGTGACAACATCTTCCATGCCCGCCTGCTTGAAGCGCTCCAACTGCTCGGGGAACGCATCCGCTGTGCAGCCCACAATAGGAATGCGCGCCTTCTCTCCCTCCATCGCCCGGATCCATTTGGTAGCATCAATGCCACCGAGGACCGGCATCTGGATATCCATCAGGATCAGGTCAAAGTCGCGCTCCTCCACGAGGCTGCAGGCCTGAGCGCCATTCTCTACAGCCGTAAGGTCGTGCCCGAGTTTGCCAAGCATATTGGCAAGGATGCGCTGGTTGATAAGATTGTCGTCCGCGACAAGGATGCTCAACTTGCGCCGCGCCTCCCCCTCAACCACGGTTGAGTTCGGGTCGAAGGCCGCGTCATCAATAATATCTGTCTCATCGCCCGCCTCACACATGAAGGTGAACCAGAAGGTGGCCCCCTCACCCTCCTCGCTGAGCACGCCAATTTCGCCGCCAAGCAGCGCACAAAGCTGCTTGCAGATGGCAAGGCCAAGCCCTGTCCCGCCAAAGCGGCGCGTGGTCGACGCGTCTGCCTGGGTGAATTTCTGGAAAAGTTTACGCTGTGCTTCATGGCTGATACCGATGCCGGTATCCACCACCGAAATTTTTGCCCGGATGCCGGCGCCTTCATGGCTCTCCTGCTCGGCCCTGATGATAACGCCGCCGCGCTCCGTGAACTTGATCGCGTTGCCGACGAGGTTGAAGAGGATCTGGCGCAGGCGTGTCGGGTCTGAGAAGATAACCTTGGGAAGATTCTTGTCGCACTGCCAGGTAACGCTTAGCCCTTTTTCCGTCGCCTTTGGCTCCAGGAAATAGACTGTCTCGGCAATGATTTTTTCCAGCCGCGTCGCCTGGTGCTCCAGCTCAACCTTACCAGCCTCAAGCTTGGAAATATCAAGAATATCGTTGATGACTGTCAGCAGGGTCTGTGCCGACTGCTGCAGGGTCACGGCAAAATGATGCTGGTTCTCATCAAGCTCGGTATCGAGCAGCAGGTCGATCATGCCGATAACACCGTTGAGCGGCGTCCTGATCTCGTGGCTCATGGTGGCTAGAAATTCGGATTTGGCGACGTTGGCGGATTCAGCGGCGTCGCGCGCCTTGGAAAGTTCGTTCGCGAGCTTGGCGAAAGCCTCGCGCTGCTCCTTCAGCACAGCCTCATTGCGCCGCTTATCCTGCACAACCTGCTGCAAATTGTATTCAACCTCGGAAAACTCCGCGAGACGCGCACGGGTATTCTCCGACGCTTTCCTGAGATGCGCGAGAATGCCGAGCAACTCATCATGCCCCTCAAGGGCGACTTCGGCCTCTTCGCTCAGCGGTTCACCCGTCAACACCGCGGACTGCACGCTCTCCTGGAAAGCCTCCGCCGGCTTCACCAGCTTCCGCTCATACATGATCTGGAGTGTCACACCGCCAATACCGCCCAGAAATCCCGCGGCGAGAACTGCCAGAAACGACACCGGCGTGCCAAGTGAAACCATCGCCGGTATGCAGGCCCCACCAGCGGCAGTCAGCCCCATAATCCACGGCAAAGCTTTCAGCGATTTTGACATATGTTTCCGGCACTTGGTTCAGATCGCAGCATACGAGGTATCGAAGGTACTGCGTTCCAACAGCTTAAGCAACCGGCAGATGTTGCCAGCCTAGAATTGCACCCGCTTGGTGAACCCACCGTCAACAATCAAGTTGCTGCGTGTCACCCAGCTGGCGGCTGGACTTGCGAGGAAAACAACAGCGTTCGCAACCTCTTCCGGCGTGCCGAGCCGACCAAGCGGATGCCGCGCAGCCGTTGCCTTATAGGCATCCGGCTGAGCGCGAGCAACATCGCCCCAGAAACCATCTTCCACATGAACTGGACCGGGTGAAACGGCATTGACCCTCACACCGTGGGGCGCCGCAGCAGCGCCAAGCTGGCTTGCATAAGCCACAAGGCCTGCTTTGATTGTATTGTAGCCACCCGGGGAGCCAAAGTCCTCAAGTCCCGCGATGCTGGCGATCACGACAATTGCACCCGCGCCAGATGCCGCAAGGTGCGGCAGGGCTGTCTCACAGCCCCTCACGGTCGCCATAAGGTCAACCTCGAAGGCTTGTCGCCATCCTTCTTCACCGGCCAATGCGCCACCAGACACGTTGGGAATGAAGATATCAATGCCGCCCAGCGCTGCCGCGCTTCGCTCGATCCAGTTCCTGCACGCATCAGTGTCAGCCACATCGACCACCTGGCCGCGCACATCATGACCAGCCGCCCTCAGCGCTTTCTCGCGCGCTGCCACTTGGGCCTCATCGCGGGCACAGAAAGCAACGATTGCGCCCTCAGTCGCGAAGCTGTTCACCATCGCTGCGCCTATACCGCGCGTACCGCCGGTGACCAGAACACGTTTGCCAGAAAGTCCCAGATCCATAAGAGGTCCCCTTGTATCGGACCGCCCCTATCAGCCTGCGGTAGCCTCCGCGCGGGCCAAATCCCTCAGCTCGCGCCGCAGGACCTTCCCCACCGGGGACTTGGGCAGTTCATTCACAAACCTGATGGTTTTGGGAACCTTATAGCCGGTAAGGTGCTCGCGGCAATGTCTGATTACATCGTCTTCCGTCAGCGTCTGGTCGCGGCGCACGATATAGGCAACGACCTTTTCGCCGCTTTCCTCATCTGGTGCGCCGACGACGGCCGCCTCTGCAACCCGGTCAAAGCGGGTCAGTACATCCTCGATATCGGTCGGATAAACGTTGAAGCCCGAAACAATGACCATGTCTTTCTTGCGGTCGACAATCGAGAGGTAGCCTTCGTCATCCACAATCGCCACGTCGCCCGTTTTCAGCCAACCGTCTGGCGTGATGGTCTCAGACGTGGCGTCCGGGTTATTGAGATAGCCCCGCATGATCTGTGGGCCACGCACCCAAAGTTCCCCTGGTTCCCCGAGCGGCATTTCATTGCCTTCATCATCGACGATGAGGATTTCCGTGCCCGGAATAGGAATGCCGCACGTACCGCGTTTCGGCGGCTTGTTGAACGGCATCGATGACACCACACAGGTGCCCTCGGTCAGGCCATAACCTTCATAGATTGCAGCTCCCGTCAGGTCCTCCCAACGCTGAGCCGTCGCGGGTTGCAGCGGCGCGGCGCCCGAGAAACAGAAACGCAGGCTTGTCGGCGGGTTGCTGACAAACCAGTCTTCCTGCATGAGGCCGAGGTAGAGTGTGTTGACACCCGGCATGACGGTAATCTTGAATTTCTCAAATACGGGCTTGAGGTTGCCAAGCGGCCGCGGCACGGGCACCAGTACCACATGCACACCGGTATACATGCTGTTGAGCATACCAACCGCCAGCGCATACACGTGGTAGAGCGGCAGGATGAGCATCAGGCAGTCATCGTCTTCACGTTCGATACCGTCATCGCGTTTGTTGGCCTGCGAGATATTGCCGACAATATTGCCATGCGTCAGCTCCGCCCCCTTGCTGCGCCCCGTAGTGCCGCCGGTATACTGGAAGATGGCTGTGTCCGCGTGCCCCATGTCCTTGCGGTATGCAGCGACATTTACGCCACGCGCCAGATGCTTCTGCCCTGCCTTCAAGACTGTGGCCAGAGTGCCCGCCGTCGGTGCGTTCAAGGGTGGAACGGCTTTCTTGAGGTATTTGAGTGCAAAACCCAGAAGCGCCTTTGGCAGACCCGGGAAAAGGTCCACCAGCGACAGGGTATAAACCCGCTCGATTGATGTGCCTTCAATCGACTGTTTGATGCGGTCCCCGAAAACATCAATGACAAACCAGACCTTCGCGCCGCTGTCCTTCAACTGGTGGTTGGTTTCGTCAGTGGTGTAAAGCGGGTTCACGTTGGTGGCGATAAGGCCAGCTTTCAGGATACCGAAGGCAAGAACGGGGTAAGCAAGCGTGTTCGGGCACTGGATTGCCACCACCTGCCCGGGCTTCAAGCCAAGGTCCTCACGCAGGTAGGCAGCAACGGCATCAGACAGTCGCCCGATGTCACTGAATGTCAGAGTATGGCTATGACCGGTCGGCAGCACGCAGCTAACCGAGGGCCGGTCACCGTGCTCAGCCACACAGGCATCCACAAGCTCGCCCAAATGGGATGCGAGCATATCTTCTTCGGTGAATGTCACCTGCGCCATCATTGAACCTTCCATTATTCTTCCCACCCAATACTCGTAATATCTATCATTCCGGTGCTGCTTCAAGTCTATCCATCAGCACGCCCGGCTTTTCGAGAAGCGTGGCGAACTCGTCCGCCATGCGGTATCCTTCATCAATGACCTTCCGCCAGTATATCCAGCGGTCTTCATCTTCCATGTCAGCAAAATTCTTGCGGTCCGGTATCTTCCCGCCCGGCAAGGTCGCGACAAACTCTTCGCGCGGCGCCAGAATAAGCTGTTGATCCAGCACATTGGCACCTGCCCGGCGCTTTTTGTGCGCCTTGTCGAACCAGCCTGGTGTGAGTGCGCCGTAAAAATGCGGATACAGGACAATACCGCTGTCGTACGACCACGGAACGTCGAAGTGATAGTCGATCACCCCACCGTCACGGTATACACCCGCCGGCGCACCCTCAATGTCCTTCACAGGGTCTACAACAAATGGAATTGAGCCCGACGCCATCAGGGTATCGTTGAGCGACGACGACCGCAGCTTCACGTCAATCCGTCCGAAATCCTGCCAAAGTTCCGAACAAGCCACTTCCTCTCCAGTGTAAAAAACCGCCCGGCGGAAAAACTTGCCAAGCGCGGCACGGCTTATGGCATTCGCTGACGCTGCCGCCAAGAGCCCCGCCCCCTCAACAAACCGGTGGTCGCTCGCAGTTGGTCCTTCACAGCGGACCGCCACGATATTGAGGTTACGTCTGGCGTTGCCGATAATAGCTTCCCGCTCCGCCGGGCTCAGTACCTCATCAAGAATGCGGTATGACGCCTCGCTCACAGCCTTCGGGGTCGCGCCATCTTCCTTGCGGAAAGTGAAGTAGGCCCGCTCAAACTCGCCAAACATACGTCGCGGCTCCGGATGGCTTGCAATGGCCATGCGCCAAGCGCCGATTGATGAGCCGACCATGTCGATTTTCTGCGGCGCGGCACCCAGCCACTGGCCGAAGACAAAATCATCAAGCCCACGGAGAATAAGCCACTTCGGCCCGCCTGACGCGCCCACGACCATTCGCACAAGTCCGGGCGTCAGCCCCTCCTGTTCGATACGTTTCCGCGCTGTATTTCCGGCGACAAGCCTGAGGGCCTGCATATATTCCCCAATCTTTGATGTTCCCCATCTGGAGACGAAAATAAATGGCTTCGCCGCTTTTTCAAGACTAATCGGTCCAGAAATACAATTGCGGTCAAAAATCAGGCAAATGCAAGCAAAAGAGAGATGACCGAGCGCGCCTCGTTCGTCAGCAGTTTCGGCGTTTGGCACAGCGCCTCCAGCTCACCCAGCGTGACCCACAAGTTACCCGGATCTTCGGGCACGGGGACCGCCGTAGCAAGCCTGCATACAGCATAGCGCGAACAAGCCTGCATGAACCGCCCACCTTCATCGGACTGGTCAACCTCGATCAAGGTTTCGAGGTGGCCGTCGGCGCACAGGCCGTCAAGCCAATCCGGTTGGCCTGCAGCATTTTCCAACTTGAAGCTGGGGCCAAATTCGACACCGCCGGTCAACCCTACTTCATAGGCCGGGCGCAAGAGGAAGTGCAGTACACCCTCACGTTCTTGCGCAAGAAGTTGCACACTATCTGGCGAGGATGACAGAACAAGCGGCTGATCCCATTCGGCTTTTTCCCGCTCGGGTGCCCAAACACTATAGTGCCGCACGGTAAGCGGTGACATATCCTTGCTGTGTGGAGAGATGCTGTCTGCATCAACGCGCCAGCCCGTCAGACGGGAAAGAGACTCCGGAGACACCTCGAGGGCGGCATCGCGGCGCATGGCCTCAAGACAGGCTTTTACACGGTCAACGATATCGCCGCGCACCTGCCTCTTGTAGGAAGCCGAAAGACCCATTTCTGACGCGCAGGCATTATCAAATGGTTGCGTCGTATCGGCCAGGAAACGCCAGGGTGCGCTCACCATGACCGATCTCGCGTCTGTATTGATTGCAAAACTTGTCTGCAATGCTGTGCGCATGTCCGCAGCCGTCAGCCAGCAAAAATGTGCGTTTGCCACGTCCACCTGCTCGTTCACCACAACGGTGGCGTTGCGGTTGAACTTGCGCAGGAAGCGTGTGCCCTGCTCCGACTGGAGACTGTCGGAAGTGGGCTCATATTGCTGCGAAACAAAAAAATCGAGGTACAGCGTCGGCGCACCGCCGTGCTTACGGGTATAATTGCTGTGGGTGGCCTGCACAGTGGGCGCCAGTTGCACACCACCTACATTGCCAGGCTCGGCCTTCGCCTGCACAAGCCAGCGGTGCGATCCAGCGTCGGGCATCAACACAAAACCAAGGATACCTACCTCTGGTTGGTTGATGATTGGTTGGCAGACCCCGTCAAGCGAAGGGCAAGCGGCGCGCGCGCGCACGCCTTCAACGGAAAAGAAGGCGCCTGTCTTGTGGCGGAATTTATCGCCCTCGATAATCCATTCCTTGCTCTCTGCAAAAGGAATGCTCTCGAAACGCATCTCGCACTTAGCCCGTTTTTCGGCAAGCCAGTCATGCATGAGCGTTCATCCTGCGCCAGCGTTCATTGCTTCGAAGTGCCCTTTGCGCCCTCATGCTGACATCACGCCAGTTTTCGTGTGATGGCAGCTCTTCACCCGTGCGACGTTTGAGCATCGCGGCAAGCGCATAACCCGGTTTTCCCTTCATAAGCTTGCAGGCCTCGGCATGGCCGTCCCATCCCGTGGCCTTGTAAAGCTTTGCGGTTGCCTCCGTCATAAGACTTTCGAAAATCCAGGAACCAGTTTCGAGTTCCTTGTATTGGCAATTGAAAAAGGTCCAGTCGCGCACGCCATCAGAAATACTGAGCTGCCGCTCAATTTCTCGCCGGAAACCCTCAAGGCCCAACCGGGCCAGTAGAGCGTTCCAGTATTGCCCCTCACAATCCACCTTGCCGTAGAGGCTGCCTTGCTTCCCGGCCCTTGTCCACGCCGTTTTCTCGGCGTTGCAGTAAAGGACAGTAATATGATCGTCGAAGTGACACTTCACGTCCTTGCGCCATGCACGCAGAATCCAATCCTCCAGCGGTGTGCGAAAAATTGTCGAGGCTGGTCGCCATGCGCCAACCTTTTCAAACACCGAGCGCCGTACTACCCAGGCACTGACAGGTTCAAACAATACTGGCATGTTGAAATAGGCCCGGGCACTGTCGCGGCCTGAGGGGCTGCGCTCCCACACCACAGGCACATTCTCTTCGATCGCCAGCGTCGTCAGGCCGACCCCGGCACCGTAGAACTCCGCTTCGCTTTTATCGAGCGTCGCGACAGCATGTTCCAGATGATCCGGCAGCCAGATGTCATCATGATTGGCAAAGGCCACATATTCGGTTTCCGCCGAAAAAAAGCCCGCGGAATTGGGTCCGGATTGTTCACCACAGCGGTCAGGCAGGTTGAGGTAGAAAATGCGCTCGTCGTTATAGCTCTCCATCAAGGACTGCGTTTCAGCCGAACAGGCGTCACCAACGACCAGCAAAATCCAGTCCTTGAAGGTCTGGGCCATGATAGAGGCAATTGTATGCTTGAGGAGATGGGGGCGATTATATGTCGCCACAACGACGGTCACTCTGGCCATGAAATTTCTCGGGAATCAAAAAATGCGCGGCCAGCATAGGGAGCGCCGCAGCGCTCCACAAGCCAGTTTGGAAACTTTTGTCGCTAGGGCTTCAGGATTACCTTGCCTTTGGCGCGGCGCTCGGTCAGGCAGGAGAAAGCCTCAACCACGTCTTCAAGCGGGAAGACATCATTCACGAGCGGGTCGATGGTACCCTCCTCGAACATCTTGAACATCTCCATGGTGTTCTGCACCTGGAGGCCCGGGTTGGCGCGCGCCCAGTTACCCCAGAAGACGCCCACGATCGAGCATTGCTTCAGAAGGCAAAGATTGAGCGGCGGCTTCGGGATATCGCCCGCAGCAAAGCCAATCACCAGCAAACGGCCATTCGGCGCCATGGTGCGCAGCGCAGCTTCGGTATAATCACCGCCCACCGGGTCATAGACCACATCTACACCCTTGCCCTCGGTAAGCTCTTTCACGCGCGCCTTGAGGTCTTCGGTCGAATAGTTGATCACATGGTCGGCACCGGCCTTCTTGCAGACCTCAAGCTTCTCGTCAGAGCTTGCGGCTGCGATCACAACCGCACCCATGGCTTTGCCAAGCTCAACGGTCGCGAGGCCAACGCCGCCCGCAGCACCAAGCACCAGCAAAATTTCACCCGGCTGGATGGCTGCGCGCTGCTTGAGTGCGTGATAGCTTGTGGCATAGGTAATGGTGAAGCCGGCAGCCACTTCAAACGGCATGCTCGCGGGCATCGGCACCAGGGTTTTGGCGGGCGCCGCGATTTTTTCCGCAAAAGCGCCGGTCTGGTTAAAGAAAATCACCCGGTCGCCAACTTTGACGTTGGTGACACCCTCGCCCAGCTCGGCCACAATGCCAGCGCCCTCGCCGCCCGGCGTAAACGGCAGTTCCGGCTGGAACTGGTATTTGCCAGCAACCATCAGCACGTCGGGGAAATTGAGGCCCGCCGCCTTCACATCGATCAGCACTTCACCCTTGCCGGGTTTGGGCGCATCGATTTCTTCCACCGTCAAGCCAGTATGCGCGCCAAGCACGCTGCACCTTACTGCTTTCATCATAATTCTCCCTTGAAACAGACGAGGCGGGCGTTGGCCAAAGGCCCAGCCCGCCTCCTGAAAACTTAAGCGAAGTCCTTACGCAACTTCGAAGAGGCCAGCCGCGCCCATGCCGCCGCCGACACACATGGTGCAGACAACATATTTGGCACCGCGGCGCTTGCCTTCGATCAGCGCGTGGCCAACCATGCGCGCGCCGGACATGCCGTAGGGGTGGCCGATGGAGATGGCACCGCCGTTGACGTTCAGCAGGTCGTTCGGGATGCCCAGTTTGTCACGGCAGTAAAGAACCTGCACGGCGAAGGCTTCGTTGAGCTCCCAAAGGCCAATGTCGTCCATCGTCAGGCCATTCGCCTTCAGAAGCTTCGGAATGGCGTACACAGGGCCGATACCCATCTCGTCAGGCTCGAGACCGGCAACCGCGATACCGCGGTAGTAGCCAAGCGGGCTCAGGCCGCGTTTTTCAGCCTCTTTCGCTTCCATCACAACAGAAGCGGAGGAACCGTCAGAAAGCTGGCTGGCGTTACCGGCAGTGATGGTGCCACCCTCAATCACGGTCTTGAGGCCGGAAAGGCCTTCAATTGTGGTTTCCGGGCGGTTGCCCTCGTCCTTGTCAAGCGTAACGTCGTGGAAGGTCATTTCCTTCGTTTCCTTGTTCACCTGCACCATCTTGGTGGAGATAGGAACAATCTCGTCGTCAAACTTGCCAGCGGCTTGCGCCGCAGCTGTGCGCTGCTGCGACTGAAGGCTGTATTCGTCCATCGCTTCACGGCTGATACCGTAACGCTCCGCCACGATTTCCGCCGTCTGCAGCATCGGCATATAGGTCGCCGGATGCATCTCAACGAGGCTCTTGTCCACTGCTTGCCAGCGGTTCATGTGCTCATTCTGCACAACGGAGATGCTATCAAGGCCTGCGCCCACAACAATGTCCATGCCGTCATACATGACCTGCTTGGCAGCCGTGGCAATCGCCATCATTCCGGATGAGCACTGACGGTCCATCGTCATGCCGGAAACAGTTACCGGCAGGCCTGCGCGCAGCGCCGCAAGGCGGCCGATGTTGGGGCCGGAGGAACCTTGAGTGAGCGCACAGCCCATGATCACATCTTCGATCTCGCCGCCTTCAAGGCCGGCGCGCGCAACAGCGTGTTTGATCGAATGTGCGCCAAGGGTCGGCGACAGGGTTGCGTTGAGGGCGCCACGATAGGCTTTGCCGATTGGCGTACGCGCCGTTGATACGATGACTGCTTCACGCATGTCTCTGCTCCTTAACCCATTTTAATGCCGAGCGCTGCTGCGGCTTTTCCTACAAATTTCATCGATTGCTGACCGCCCTGCACCATCTCGAGCTGGCCTTCAGGGTTATTGATGTCAGCCATGCCGGCACGCACATTTTCAGGTGTCTGCTCGTCTGGCGTCAGATAGATGCCGTCAGTCTCGTAAACGACAGCGCGTGCGTAACCGCCAGCGCCTGCCGCAAGAATGGTGCGGTTCGGCGCATCCTTGTCACAGAGCGTAATGAGGCCAGCCGTCACCGATTCCGGTGTAGAAAGCTTGAGTGCCTCCTCAGGCAGCAGGCCTTCGGTCATGCGCGTTGCCGCCATCGGCGCGAGGCTGTTGACGCGGATATTATACTTCGCGCCTTCAAGGCAAAGCGTGTGCATGAAACCGACAAGCGCCATCTTGGCTGCGCCATAGTTGCTTTGCCCGAAGTTGCCGTAAAGGCCGGACGAAGACGTGGTCATGACGATACGGCCATAGCCCTGTTCGCGCATGATGTCCCACACCGCTTTGGTGCAGACGACGGAGCCCATCAGGTGCACCTTCACCACAAATTCGAAATCCGCGATTTCCATCTTCGCAAAGGTTTTGTCCCGCAGCACACCGGCGTTGTTCACCAGGATGTCGATGCGGCCCCATTTCTCCATGGTCTTCTTGACCATGTCGGCCACCTGCGCCTCGTCCGCCACGTTAGCACCGTGGGCGAAAGCCTCACCGCCTGCGTCCACGATCTCTTTCACGACGGCTTCCGCAGCCGCGCTTGAACCACCCTCACCGTGCACGTTACCGCCGAGGTCGTTCACCACAACCTTGGCACCGCGACGGGCCAGTTCAAGCGCGTGGGTACGGCCAAGGCCACCACCGGCACCGGTTACGATCGCAACCTGATCATCAAAGCGAATGCTCATTTCACTCTCCACAATTCACTAATTAATTTAGATAGTTAGCCTGCAAGAACCTGCATGGTCAGCCATTCGGCGATCAGTGCGGGACGGTCCTCACCTTTGATTTCCATCGTCAGTTCGGTCTTGAGAAGGAAGCGATTGCCCGGCTTCTCCTGCACTTCAAGGAGCTTGGAACGTGCGCGAATTTCGCTGTTCACTTTCACAGGGCTCATGAAACGGACCTTGTCAGAGCCGTAGTTGATGCCCATCACAGCACCCTCAATGCCGATGGCAGCGTCCGCCATCAGGTAAGGCGCCATGGAAAGCGTGAGAAAGCCGTGGGCAATGGTGGTGCCGAACGGTGTTTTTGCCGCTTTTTCCGGGTCGATGTGAATGAACTGGTGGTCAAGCGTAACGTCGGCGAACGCGTTGATGCGTTCCTGGTCAATTTTGAACCAATCGGAAACACCCGTTTCCTTGCCAATATAGTCTTTGAGTTTGTCTTTGCTTACAGTGATCGCCATGATGCTTCCCTGTCTGAAGAATTGTTCAATGCTTAAGGTAGCGCGGAAATGCCGCCGTCAAGCGGAATAATGCCACCCGTGATATAGCTGCCCGCGCGCGAACACAACATGATGAGCACACCTGCCACATCCTCCGGCTCGCCACAGCGATGCAGCGGCACGCGCTCTTCCTGCGCACGGCGGCGTTCCTCATTTTCCGTCACAAAGGCCATCATACGGCTCGGGAATGGGCCGGGCGCGATAGCATTGACGGTAATATGGAATTTAGCCAGCTCGTTGGAGAGGATTTTGGTCAGGTGATGCACCGCCGCTTTCGACGCGCCGTAAGAATATGCGGTGTTTGAAACCGGGCGCGTACCGACAACCGAGCCGAGGTTAATGACCCGGGCTGGATCTTCCTTGGTGCCCGCCTTCTTGAGGAGTGGCAGCACAAGGCGGGTAAGGTCCGCCACTGCCGTCACGTTCAGGCGGAACACATCGTCCCATTTCTGGCGCGGGAAGTCCTCGAACGGGGCTCCCCACGTCATACCGGAGTTGTTGACGAGGATATCGAGCTTGCCTTCGCGTGCCTCAATCTCCTTCGCCAGCCCCTCGGTCCCCTCAGGGGTCGAGAGGTCGGCCTGCAGCGCAATCACTTCACCCGGCCCAACCGCGTTCAGTTCATGCGCCACATCTTCACAGCTCGCGAGCCGTCGTGAGGCAATATAGACCTTGCAGCCCGCGCGAACGAGCGCTTCGGTCGCCATAGCCCCGATGCCGGAGCCGCCGCCGGTGACAAGGGCTACCTTGCCACCGATCTGGTAGAGGGTTGAAAGGTCCATGATATATGCCTTACGCGCTGTTGGAGCGGTACTTCTTGAGCTCGGTCCGGGCGATGACCATACGGTGCACAGCATCCGGGCCGTCAGCAAACCTGAGCGTACGCTGGCCGTGCCACATGTTGGCAAGCGGCGTGTCCTGGCTGATGCCCTGCCCGCCGTGCATCTGCATGGCTTCGTCAATAACCTTGAGTGCCATACGCGGTGCCACAACCTTGATCTGGCTGATGTAGGGCTGTGCAGCCTGTGTGCCGATAGTGTCCATCATGTGTGCAGCTTTGAGGCAGAGAAGGCGTGCCATCTCGATCTCGATGCGTGCTTCCGCGATGATGTCATAGTTGGCGCCAAGCTTCACGAGCGTCTGACCGAACGCTTCCTTTGAGAGCGAGCGTTTGATCAATAGTTCCAGCGCGCGCTCCGCCGCCCCGATGGAGCGCATGCAGTGGTGAATACGGCCCGGGCCCAAGCGGCCTTGGGACACTTCAAAACCACGGCCTTCGCCAAGGACGAGGTTCTCTTTCGGCACCCGCACGTTGGTGAAACGGATGTGCATGTGGCCGTGCGGCGCGTCATCGTGGCCAAACACCATCATCGGACGCAGGATTTCAATACCTGGCGTACCCGCTTCCACAAGGATCATGCTGTGCTGGTTCTTGCGCGGCGCGTCAGGGTCCGTGCGCACCATGGTGACATAAACCGCACAGCGCGGGTCACCGGCACCAGACGCCCAGTATTTCTCGCCGTTCAGCACATAGTGATCACCGTCGAGCACAGCACTCATGGAGATATTGGTGGCGTCAGACGATGCCACGTCCGGCTCAGTCATCAGGTAAGCGGAGCGGATTTTGCCCTCGAGAAGCGGCTTGAGCCACTTTTCCTTGTGCTCTTCCGTGCCGTAACGCTCGATCACTTCCATGTTGCCGGTATCTGGCGCTGAGCAGTTGAAGCTCTCCGCCGCAAGCTGGGACCGGCCCATTTCTTCCGCGAGATAAGCGTATTCAACGGTCGTAAGGCCGTAGCCTTCTTTGGAGTCTGTCAGCCAGAAGTTCCACAGGCCCGCTTTTTTGGCTTTTGCCTTAAGGTCCTCAAGGATTTCGGTCATGCGCGGAGTGAATTCAAACCGGTTACCGGTGCTTCCCACCTGATGGTGGTATTCGTCTTCAACGCCGACAACATGCTCGTCAATGAAGGTACGAACCTTGTCCCGCAGTTCTTTACCCCGTTCTGATAGTCCCAGATCCATGGACATGATCCTAATCCTTCCTCTTACACTTTTTCGGACCGCCAGCGGTCCCGATACGTTTGTTTGATACCGTTCCTGTCGATCTTGCCGGAGGCAATCATCGGCAGCGGATCTTTCGTGATCCAGATTTTTTCAGGCACTTTGAAAGTGGCGAGGTGTTTGGAAACCTCGGCCTTGATTTCATCTTCGCTCATTTCGCGGTCGACGGATACAACGGCACCGACAAGTTCACCCATGCGTTCACACGGCAGGCTGAAAACGCCCACATCCTGCACACCCGGAATGGCATGCAGAACCGCTTCCACTTCAAGCGTCGAGATATTCTCACCACCGCGGATGATGATCTCCTTCAGGCGGTCGACGATATAGATATAACCCTCTTCATCGACATAACCCACGTCACCGGAATGGAACCAGCCGTTCTTGAAGGCGCGTGCCGTCGCTTCTGGGTTGTTCCAGTATTCACGGATATTGGTGACACTCTTGATACAAATCTCACCGGCCTGCCCTGTCGGCATTTCCTCACCCGTCGCGGGGTTCAGGATTTTGACATGGATCAGCGGCGGCGTGGCTTTGCCCGTACTGGTCGGACGCTCGACATATTCATCCGCCGACAGCACGGCCGTGAGCGAGTTGGTCTCGGTCAGGCCATAGCCAATGCCGGGATTGGAGTTCGGGAACGCCTCGCGGATCAGCTTCACATGCTCCGGTGGGCGCGCGGCCCCACCACCACCCAGGTCCTGAAGCGTGGACAGGTTATACTTGTGACGCAGCGGCGATGTTGCCATCTCGAACGACATGGTGGGTACACCGGTCATACCGGTGACACCTTCGGCTTCAATAAGCTTGAAGGCTTCTTCCACATCCCATTTATGCATCAGCACCAGTTTGCGGCCGAGCGTTGCGGAGACAAGCAGCACCGGCAGGAGACCGGTTACGTGGAAAAACGGTACCGTGGCCAGCATCACAGGTTGGAAATCCGGGTCCGGGTTAAGCCGGCCCAGCATCTTGAGCGCAAGCGCAATGCACACCCAGTTCATCATCACCGAGACAACGGCCCGGTGCGTTGAAAGCGCGCCTTTCGGGAAACCGGTGGAGCCAGAAGTGTAAAGCATCATGGCTTCGTCTTCATGGCCCAGCTCGACCTGCGGCCAAACGAGCGGCTTTTTGCCTTCGAGCGTACTGGCGAAGTCATAGAGCCCCTCACCCGCCTCAAACGCGTCGCGCGCGACAATGACCTTGAGCTCCCCGCTTTTCATCAGCGGACGCATGGTTTCCATGCGCGGGGCGTCGGTAACGGCAAGTTTCGCGCCGCAGTTCTCCATCGCCCAGGCGACTTCTTCCTCTTTCCACCAGGCGTTCATCAGCACGGCGATGCCGCCTGCGGCAACAATACCCATATAGGCAATTGGCCATTCCGGGTAGTTGCGCATGGAAAGCGCAACGCGGTCGCCCTTTTTCACGCCGAAGTCGTCGACAAGCACCTGGGCAAACTGCGATGCCATGGCGACCGCTTGTTTGTAAGTGTAGCGGTCCTTCCCGTAGATGAGGAATTCACGGTCAGCATGGCCGAGGAACATCATGAAGGCGTCCCTCAGGCTCGGTGGCTGGTTCACAAAAGCGGTGTGCTTGACGCCGCCAATATCAATTTCATCCGTCGTGAACGGCATGCCCGGCTGGGTCAATACGCCGATCACTTTGTCAATCGGCGTTGCCGGATCAACCGTTGGAAGTTGAAGGTTGTCAAAAGCTCCCATCGCTCGCCTCAATAGCCAGAGCAGCGGGCAAAACGGTCCGCATGATAGTTGAAATCACCATAGAGATGCTGCAGCACACGGGCACGCTTGATGTAGAAACCCATGTCAAACTCGTCGGTCATGCCGATGCCGCCGTGCATCTGGATCGCTTCATTGGTGGCAAGCTCTGCCGTTTTGCTGGCCTTCGCCTTGGCAAGACTGGCAAACCAGGACACATTCCCGCCTGCATCCGCCATCTGCAGCGCCTTGAGGACGGCAGACCGTGTTACTTCGATTTCGCCATAAAGCTCAGCCGCACGGTGTTGCAGCGCCTGGAACGACCCGATTGGCACACCAAACTGCTTGCGCTCCTTCAGGTATTCGACCGTTTCGTCAAAGCAGTGCTGCGCAATGCCGAGAAGCTCGGCAGCGACCACAATGCGGGCACCGTCAAGCGCGGCGTCAAGCGCACCAAAACCTTTGTCTTCGCGGCCTACAAGTGCGGATGCACTCACCGCAACACCTTCAAACGTAAGCTTGGCCCAGTTGCGGCTATCCGCAGACACCGTGCGGTCCACGATCAGGCCGCTTGCGCCGCGGTCAACAAGGAAAAGGCTCAGCCCTTCCGTGTCGCCTGCTTCGCCGCTGGTGCGGGCCAGGACGATGATCTTGTCCGCCACATGGCCCTCGGGCACAAAGGTTTTCATACCGGAAAGTTTGTAGCCGTCGCCCGATTTCTCAGCTTTCAGTGCCGTTGCTTCAGGCGCGTGGCGGCTGGTTTCATCCACGGCGAGAGTAACGATGATCTCGCCCGCCGCGATGGCAGGCAGAAGCTCTTCCTTCTGCGCGTCGCTGCCCGCCGCCTTGATGACCGACGCCGCAACCACACTGCTCGCCATGAAAGGCGAGGCCGAGAGCGTTTTGCCCATGGCTTCGGCCACGATGCCTGCGCCGACATATCCAAAACCGGTACCGCCCTGCTCTTCATCAACGAGAAGGCCCGCAAAGCCCATTTCAGACATTTCTGTCCACAGCTCTTTCGAGAAGCCGGTCTCGTCTGCATCGTCGCGCAGCTTTCTGAGCTGGCTGACCGGTGCTTTTTCAGCGAGGAAACCCTCAGCGGATTCCTTGAGGAGCTGCTGTTCTTCATTCAATACAAGTGCCATGATGCGTCTCCCTAACCCGGCAACCCGAGAACACGTTTCGAGATGATGTTGAGTTGCACCTCTGTGGTGCCACCCTCAATCGAGTTACCTTTGGTCCGGAGCCACGAACGGGCGACTTCACCATTATTGGAGAACTGGCCTTCCCACTCGAATGCGTCGGAGCCATTCACTTTCACAATAAGCTCGTGCCGGGCCTTGTTGAGTTCAGTGCCGTACGCCTTGAGGAAAGAAGAATAAGCCCCCATCTCGTTGCCGGCCTTCACTTCATCCTGTGCCCGCTCCATGGTGAACATGAAGGACATGGCGTCAATTTCATGTTCGGCAATCTGGTGCCGGAGCATCGTCTCGGAAAGGGTACCCGCATCATTGGTGCCCAGCTTCTCGACCGCAAGGCGGTTCAGCGGCACCGGCAGGCCCATTTCGGAAATGCCTGTGCGCTCATGCGTCAGCAGGTATTTCGCAACAGTCCAGCCCTTGTTCACTTCACCCACGAGGTTCTTCTTGTAGGCTTTCACATCATCAAAGAAGGTTTCACAGAAGGGCGAATAGCCGGAGATCAGCTTGATCGGCTTCGTTGACACACCTTCCGAGGCCATATCGAACAGGATGAAGCTGATGCCTTCATGTTTGCTCGAAGTATCGGTGCGGATCAGGCAGAAGATCCAGTCCGCCTTATCTGCATAAGAGGTCCAGATTTTCTGGCCATTGATGATGTAGTGATCACCCTTGTCTTCGGCCTTCGTGGCCAAGGACGCCAGATCGGACCCGGCGTTGGGTTCAGAATAGCCCTGACACCAGCGAATTTCACCGCGTGCGATCGGCGGCAGATGTTCCAGCTTCTGTTCATGCGTGCCGAATTTCAGAAGCGCCGGGCCAAGCATCCAGATACCGAAGGATGTCAGCGGTGAGCGTGCCCTGATACGTTTCATCTCGGAAGCGAGGATTTTGGCTTCATCTTTCGACAGGCCGCCACCACCATATTCCTTCGGCCATGTCGGCACGGTCCAGCCGCGCGAGGCCATACGGTCGAGCCATTTTTTCTGGTCGTCATTCTGGAATTGGAACTTGCGGCCACCCCAGCAGAAGTCGGCCTCGCCTTTCATTGGCGTACGCATGGACGGCGGGCAGTTTTCTTCAAGCCACGCCCGTGTCTCCTCGCGGAAAGCTTCGAGATCACTCATATACCTTATCCCTCTTCAATTTCCCCTTCCCGGCCTTCCCGAAGCCGAGAAAATGTCAGGCGACCGATTGTCACTGGCGAGTGCCGCGCCTGAAAACTAATGGTAAGGATTAAGTCGGTTTCTCGCCGCTTCAAGGTGGCAAGCCAAAGAATGTTGAATAATTTTACTGAAGCGGGAAATTGCTTGCACAGGCTCTGGCCGTAGCGTCAATTCGGCCTAGATCACACATCTGGTTCATCTGTCAGGGATTTATGGCGGCATTTTCATATAAAACGGTCTGGCGCCTCGCCGGCCCCAATATCATCAGCAATGTGCTGATGGTGGCCATCTCCTTTGCCCATCTCGCTATTGTCGCTCCCTTCGGCCGCGAGGCCAGCGCGGCCGTTGTCACCGGTGGCAGGGTGCATTTTTTGCTGATGGCTGCCTCGATGGCGCTTTCGGTTGCCACGACAGCTGTTGTAGCCCGCGCCTGGGGTGCTGACGACGGCGAAGAGGCTTCTGCTGCGACATCAAGCTCACTGGTGCTCTCGGTCCTCATTTCCCTGGGCCTTGGTTTCCTGACCTTTGTTTTTGCACCTGAAATCGTAGGCATGTTCGGGCTCGACGCCAGGACAGCGGACCTCGCCGTCACCTATATCCAGCCGGCGAGCCTTCTGAATATTGTCTTTTCGCTGATGCTGACGGTAGCCACCTCGTTCCGGGCTATCGGCGATGTTATCCGCCCTTTGCAGTTCATTGCCTTCGGCTCCGGTTTCAGCATCCTTGGCTCCTACCTTCTAGTGCACGGTGCCTTTGGCATACCGGCCATGGGCGTGGCGGGTATTCCCTGGGGTACGGCGGGCGGTCAGTCACTTGTGGTTCTGTGGTTCTTTTATCGTTGGCTGTCGCGGCGCTATGTGCTGGCACCAAAACTTGGCGATGCACTCAATGGTTCGCGTCTGAAACTGCTGGCCAACATCGGCACGCCAGCCGCGCTTGAGCAAATCCTGATCCAGATCAGCTTCCTCCTCTTCATGATGCTGATCTCTTCCTATGGCACAGCTGCGTTTGCCGCTTACGGCATCGGTATCACGGTCCTGAGCGTGACCATTGTCGTGGGCCTCGGTTTTGGAACCGCAAGCGCGACGCTTGCGGGCCAGCGGCTTGGCGCGAAGGACGCAGCAGGTGCGGTTGATAGTGGCTGGGCTGCCATGCGGCTCGCCATCTTCGGCATGTCGCTGCTTGCCATCCTCACCTTCATTTTCCGCGACCCTATCGCGGCCATGCTGTCCTCCGACCCCGCCGTGCGCGAACATACCGAATTTTTTGTACTGGTCCTCGCGATCGTGCAGCCCTTGATGGCGGTTGAATTTGCGATTGGCGGCGCGCTTCGCGGGGCGGGTGATACGAAATTTCCTCTTGTGGTTACCTTTGCAGGCATGATTGTCGGGCGCCTCAGTATAGGGCTTGTCGTGCGCGCGCTCGGCGGACCTGTGGAGGCCATGTATGCGGTCATCATCGCGGATTATACCATCAAGGCGGCACTCCTCATTCTGCGCTTTCGCAAGGTCGACTGGCGTGATCTTGAACAGCATCCGCATGCTCCCATCGCAATCCAGAGTGTCGCGGGCGTCAGCCGGGTGGCTGTGCGCTCCTTCTTCTCCCGCAGGAATGGCGGGGATAACCCGCAAGGTAAATAAAAAGTCGCACGCCTTTGGACGAACTTCCAATTCGCGCTATCTCTAATGCCATGAACACAGTCCAGCAGCTGTAAGGAGGGGATCATGGCAAAACCGGGCATGCTTGACATCGGATCAGTCAAGGACAAGGTATCAGCAGTCGAATGGGAAACACGTGTCAACCTGGCAGCAGCCTACCGCATGGTAGCGCACCTTGGCTGGGATGACCTCATCTACACCCATATCTCCGCCCGCATTCCGGGCACGGACCATCACTTCCTGATCAACCCGCTCGGGCTGATGTTCGAGGAAATCACCGCCTCGAGCCTTGTGAAAGTCGACCTGAGCGGCAAACAGCTCATGGACACACCTTTCATCCCCAACGCTGCAGGTTTTGTGATCCACAGCGCAATCCATGAAGCGCGCGACGATGCCATGTGCGTGCTGCACCTGCACACAGACTATGGCATTGCGGTCTCGAACCAGAAAGACGGACTTTTGCCGATGTGCCAAAGCAGCATCCCGCCATGGATGATGATCGCCTACCACGACTATGAAGGTTTTGCGGTCAATGACGGCGAGAAAGAACGCCTGGTGGCCGATATGGGAAGCAAGAACTGCCTGATCCTCAGGAACCACGGCACCCTGACGGTCGGCGAAAGCGTAGCCAAGGCCTTCGAGATGATGTTCTTCCTTGAAAAGGCCTGCCGGGTGCAGATACTGACCCAAAGCGCGGGTGCTGCATTGCATGCGCCCAGCGAGGAATCAATTTCGAACGCGGTCCGTGATGTGCGGGTCGTGGCAGGCGCCAACGGGGCGGACAATTTTGTCTGGCCGGCAATCCTTCGCAAGATGGACCGGTTGGACCCCAGCTTCCGAGACTAGCGTCACGCGAAGCAACAACGAGGTTTTATGAGCACCGTACAACCGATTATTGACGAGCTTGCCGTCGAACGGCTGGATAACCTGCTGTTCCGCGGCGAGCCAAATAAGTGGCCCAACAAACATGTGTTCGGGGGTCATATCCTGGCACAGGCGATGGAGGCCGCGACCTTGACGGTCGAACCAAGCTTCCTACTGCATTCGCTGCACTGCTATTTCCTCCGGCCCGGCATCGCGGACCAGCCGATCATCTATGATGTAGACCCGATCCGGAATGGCCGCAGCTTTGTCACGCGGCGCGTGGTCGCTATCCAGAACGGCGAAGCCATCTTCACCATTTCGGTCTCCTTCCATGTGGGGGAAGACGGACTTGAGCACCAGATCGACATGCCAAAGGTGCCCATGCCCGAAGATCTCGACGACGATGAGGAATATTACGCCCGCGTGCTGCGCGCTTTTGGCAAACAGCCGAAGGACAAGCCCTATATGCCCTTCGAGATGCGCTCGGTCGACCGCATGGACCTTGAGAACCCGGTACCCAAGAGCCCCGAGACCGGCTACTGGTTCAAGCTCAAGGAACCCATTGAAGGTGACCAGGCCCTTCATGCCCGGCTGATGGCTTACATCTCGGACTTTGCCTTCCTGTCATCAAACCTCAGGCCGCATGCCATGATCCCGCGGGACCCCCGGCTCAAGATGGTGGCGAGCCTCGATCATGCCATGTGGTTTCACCGGAACAACTACCGGGTAGACGACTGGATTTTCTACCGGACGGACGGCTACTGGACCGGCAAGGGCCGCGGGCTGGCGCGCGGTGCCCTCTATGACCGCTCGGGTCGCCTGCTGGCATCAACGTCACAGGAAGCTCTTCTGAGGCTCAACAAGGACAAATAAAAACAAATGGCAAAGGGCGGGATTTCCGCCCTTTGCCATTTGCTGCATTATCAGTCACGCGGCCATATTTTTGACGGCGGCAACTCAACGCTTGATTTGGCTCTTCCACCCTTCGGTTTCTTGCGCCACACAACATAGCGGACTTCGGCACCATCGCGGATGCTGCGGCGAAGCTGGCGACCAGACTTGACCATATCCAGCGCTTCCAACGCCGTGTGCTTCTGGCTTTCATCGGGCTCCCACTCGGCGAGCCCCATATAGCTGTCCCGTACCATTTGCGACGTTTCCTCGGAAACGTTGTAATTGCCAGTCAGGTTGAAATAGCGCGTCAGCGTATTCTTCTTGCTCGGCAACTGGTTCGACATCTGGGAATAGACGAAATAACCGTCATCCTTGATCATGGCCTGCACATGCTCAGTCCACTCATGATCCTCCCGGAAAGCTCGCAGGTCGTCCATGCAGAACATGGCGTCATAGCGCATCTTGCTGCGGCGCGTCGGGTCTTCAAGATGGCGTGAGGGCATGACCCTGATTGATGATACATTGTGGAAAACACGGTCGAGATGTTCATAACACTCGTGCCGCCCCTCATAGGCGTCGACATTATAGCCTCGCTCGGAAAGCGTGCGTACAAGTCGCCCACCACCCGCCGCAACCACCGCTACATGGGCGCGGGTCGGGAGATCGCTAAACATCGCCATCTGATCCAGAATGGTCAGGCTGATGGGCCGCTCGCAATAGTCCATATCCTGACCGTTGAACATCAGGTCAAGCGCCAGCGAGAACGCAAGTTTTTCAGACAATACTATATCCCCTTGTCGGGCCCCACCCGCTTCAGTGACACAAAACCTTAAACATGATGGGAGCTGCGGATCAATCAAATCCACCAGCGACACCCAATCAAAAACATTTGATCATAGAAAGGTAAACAAAATGCACCACAAAATTGCTTTGTGGTGCATGCATGAGACGGAACGGCAACCTGACGCTAAATATTTGATTTTTCTATCAAACTGCGCGCGTAGTTACCAATCTGGTTGGTGCGGACACCAAAGCCCGCGAAGGCCTTGTTTTTGGTTTGCCCGTGGTAGTAGCGGTAATAGATCTGCTGCAGGATCACCGCGAGGCGGAACACACCGTAAACCAGATAATAGTCGAATTTCGACAGGTCGTACCCGGTCTCACGTGCATAAATCTCACAGATTTCCTCACGGGTGAGCATACCTGGCGCCATGCAGGGCTGCATGCACATGGCGATCATCTCGTCCGGGTCACCCTTTTGCGACCAATAGGCCAGCGTGTTGCCGAGGTCCATGAGCGGATCACCGAGCGCGCTGATCTCCCAATCGAGAATCGCTTTGATTTCAAAAGGGTTATCTTCGCAAAGGATCACATTATCAAGCCGGTAGTCGCCGTGCAGCACGGCATGCCCCACCTCGCCTTCCGGCATATGGTCCTCAAGCCATTTGCGAACGTCGGCAAAATCCTCGACATCGTCAGTGATGACTTTCTCATAGCGCCGGTTCCAGCCCAGCACCTGTCGCTCGACATAGCCTTCCGGCTTGCCAAAGTCTTCAAGGCCTGCGGCCTTATAGTCCACCTTGTGGAGGTCGATCAGCTTGTGGAAGAAAGAGAGGCAAAGTTTGCGGCCTTCTTCAGCGCCAAAACCCCAGCTGTCGGGAATGGTGCGCTCAAGCTTGCGGCCATCCACCTGTTCCATCACGTAAAACTCAGCGCCCAGTGGGCTGTCCTCATCCGGGATATGGAAATAGGTTTCAGGAACTGCCGGGAACACCGGCTTTAGTGCGTTCATCACCCGGAATTCGCGGATCATGCTGTGCCCTGACTTGGGGCGCGTACCAAAAGGCGGCCGGCGCAGCACAAAATTCTTGTTCGCATACTGGATCGAGTAGGTCAGGTTCGAATGACCGCTTGCGAACTGGCGGATCACCGGCGTGCCCTCAAGCCCGCCGATGCGTTCCTTGATGATGCTGTCCACGAGGGCTGCATCCAGCTCCTCTCCCTCGCGCACACTGACTGTTTTATTGAGTTCTTCTGCCATACATACCTCCCTTACGCGGTCCAGCCGCCGTCCATCACGAGCGTGGTGCCTGTGGTAAACGCTGCCGCATCAGACGCGAGGTAAAGCACGCCACCCACCATGTCCTCGGGTTTGCCCGCACGCGGGATGGGGAACTGGCTGGTGTATTTCGACAGCATGTCCTCGTTCGAGGTGAATACAGCCGTCATCTTGGTGTCCACAAGGCCCGGGCAGATGGCATTCACACGGATACCGTCATGGCCATATTCACGCGCATAGGCCTTGGTCATGTTGATCATGGCTGATTTGGTCATCGAATAGATGCCCTGCAGGTGGCCAGGCGAAATGCCGTTGATGGACGCCACGTTGACAATCGCGCCGCCACCCTGTGCCTTCATCATCTTCACTGCCTCGGCAGAAAGGTAGAATGGGCCCTTGAGGTTCACATCAATCGTCTTGTCGAAGGCGGCTTCCGGCGTGTCGCCGATATTGCCGTAGAACGGGTTGGTGCCACCGCAGTTCACCAGCACGTCAAGGCGGCCATATTCCGACTTGATCCAGTCAAAGACGGCATGCACGTCTTCCATCTTGCCGGCATGGGCGGCCTTTGCCTTCGCGTCACCGCCGTCCGCGCGGATGCTTTCCGCAACAACCTCGCAGGCTTCCTGGTCGCGCGAGGAAACGATCACCCTGGCACCATTTGCAGCGAATGCGCGCACGATCGCTTCGCCAATACCCCGGCTGGAGCCCGAGACAAAAACCACCTTGCCGGTGAAGTCCATCAGTTTTGTATAATCCATTGTTTCCCTCCCCTAGAGCGGCTTGCCGGTGGTCGCCATCTGGTGGCGGCGGAACTTGCGCATGCCGCCAACCCAGCGGTCATAGTCCTTGGCTTTATTGAGGAAATAACCTTCAACCTGTTCATGCGGGCGGATCATGAAACGTCCTTCCCGCATGCTGGCAAGCACGCGGCGTGCAAACTCTTCCGCCGGCATGATGCCGTCACCCGCCGCGGATGATTTCTCAGCGCCAGCCGTCATTTTGGATGTCACGGCTTGTGGGCACAGGCAGGCGACATAAAGCCCGTCATCGCCATGGTTGATGGCAAGGCTTTCCGCAAAGCCAACGGCTGCGTGCTTGGTGGTTGAATAGCTGATGTCGCCAATCTGGCTCAGGAGGCCCGCGGCGCTCGCCGTTATTACAAAACCGCAGCCTTCGCGTTCCAGCATTTGCGGCAGCACCGCACGAAGTGCAAGCACATGGGCAAATACGTTCACTTGCCAGATTTTGTCCCACTGCCCATTCGTCTGGCTGATGGCGGTCCAGTCCGGCGCGTCAGAGAAAATGATGCCCGCGTTCGAGAAATAGAGGTCGATCGGACCGGCGTCTGCCTCGACAGCATTCGCAAATGCCTTGACGGCGGCTTCATCGGTCACGTCGAGTTTATAGGCTTTGGCACCCTCGCCAATTTCCGCTGCGACGGCCTTTGCGCCAGCTTCATCCATGTCTGCGAGGGCAACAAATTTTGCCCCTTCAGCCGCAAAAAGTTTCGACAGCGCAGCACCAATTCCGCTCGCGCCGCCTGTAACGGCAATGACCTTACCTTTAACGTCCATAAATTCTGGCTCCCTCCAAACCGTGGGGCTCAGGCCTCGATCCGGATTGTCTCCAGAAGGCTCCTGAACCGTTCAGGTAATGAAGTGGGGCGACGTGTAGCCTTGTCCACATAAACATGGATAAAATGCCCTTCAGCAGCGGGCGTATCACTGCCGCCCGCGAACAGGCCAATCTCATAGCGCACACTCGAACGCCCGATATGGCTGACAGCGATACCGACCTGAATGGCCTGCGGGAATTCAAGTGAGGCAAAATAGCGGCACCCTGTCTCCACCACGAGGCCAATAACCTCACCGTCATGGATATCAAGCACACCACCTTCGATGAGGAAACGGTTCACTGCCGTATCAAAATAGCTGTAATAGACCACGTTATTCACGTGGCCGTAGACATCATTGTCCATCCAGCGGGTCTGGATTGGCGCGATATGGTGATAGGCCGAAAGCGGCCTTGGTTCTGTCTTCTCACCCGCCATTTTACCACGCTGCCTCATAGATGGCGCGGGCGTCGTCAAGTGTCACCTCGCGCGGGTTGTTCACCAGGAGGCGCGTTTGCAGCATCGCATCCTCCGCCAGCATCGGCAGGTCGTTGTGGCTGATGCCAACATCACGCAGGCGGCGCTGTACCTTGGTCTCGTCCGCAATACGGTCCATCCAGGCGATAAAATCCCCTGCACTGTTCCCCTGCCCTGCAAGTACCGCCAGCTCGGCGTAGAGGTGGCCCGCAGCCTCCTCATTGAACCGGAGCACGTGCAGCAGCACGAGCGAGTTTGAAAGCCCGTGCGGGATATGGAAATGGCCGCCAAGCGGGTAGGCAAGCGCATGCACTGCCGCCACCGGCGCGTTGGCAAAGGCCTGGCCCGCGAGCATGGCGCCGATCAACATCGCGCGGCGCGCATCAAGGTTGCCACCGTCATTGCAGGCCGTGACGATATTGCCCCCCAGCATCAGGAGCGCTTGCCGCGCCAGCCCGTCCGAGATCGGGTTTTTCTTGAGCTTTGACGTATAGGCCTCAATGGCGTGCACCATGGCGTCAATGCCGGTCGCCGCCGTGATATGGGCAGGAAGCCCAGTGGTCAGCGTGGCGTCCAGAATGGCGAGGTCAGCAAGCATGGTGGCGTCCACGACGCCCATCTTTGTGGTTTCCCCTGTGGTGACGATGGAAATGGGCGTCACTTCGGAACCCGTGCCCGCCGTTGTCGGCACCTGCACAAGCGGCAGGCGGCCCCCCTTGATCTGGTCGATACCGTAAATGTCGGAAAGCTGCTGCTCACCGCTGGCGAGCACGGCAATCAGCTTCGCTACGTCCATCGAACTACCGCCGCCAAAGCCCACAACAATGTCAGCCCCGTGCGCTTTTGCGGCTTCAACAGCTTTGAGAACAACGGCTTCGGAAGGGTCGGCCTCCACGCCATCAAAATGCGCGTGCTCAAGCTCCGCTTCATTTAGCGAAGCCTGCACCCTGGCGAGCATGCCCAGTTTCACAAGCCCCATGTCGGTGACAATGAAAGGCCGCTCCGCGCCAAAGCGGGCGCGCAAAACCGAACCAAGCTGGTTTGTCGCCCCGTCCTCGACAAGGACGGAAGCGACGCTGTTGAAATTGAAAGCAATCATCTGGCACCCTGTCTGCCAGCCGCGATTACTTCAGCTGGCGTTCAACATTTTTCCGGAGTTTATCAGTATAGGGCGGCACAATGCCGAGAACAGCCCCGATCGACAATTTCGGGTGCCGGAGCACCGGTTTCATGTGGCTGAACTCCTGGAAGCCGTCATAACCGTGATAGCGGCCCATGCCCGAGTTGCCAATGCCGCCAAACGGCAGGTTCTCGTGCGCGCCATGCCACAGCACGTCGTTCACCGTCACGCCGCCCGAGGTGGTGCGGGTGAGGACTTTCTCCTCCTCCGCCTTGTCCTGCCCGAAATAATAGAGCGCAAGCGGGCGTTCCCGCCCATTCACGTATGAGATCACATCCTCGGTGTTCTCATAGGTGCGCACCGGCAGAATGGGGCCGAAGATTTCTTCCTGCATCACCTTCATGTCGTCGGTCGGGTCAAGGATCAGCGCCGAGGGCAGCTTGTTGCTCTGGTTCTGGCCGGAAAAATCTTCATCCGCCGGGTTGATGATGCGTACATCAGCACCCTTGGCCTTTGCGTCCTCGATATAGCCTTCAAGCCGCTCGCGGTGGCGCGCGCTGATGATGGAAGTATATTGATCATTCGCCAGCATGGTCGGATACATGCTGCTCACCTTCTTGGTGTAGCGGTCGACAAATTCATCGCGCCGCGCGCTGTCGATATTCAGATAGTCAGGCGCGAGGCAAATCTGCCCTGCATTCATATGCTTGAAGGTGGCGACACGCTCAACCACGGTATCAAGGTCAGCACTTTTGCCAACGACAACTGGGCTTTTGCCGCCGAGCTCAAGCGTTACAGGTGTCAGGTGTTCGCTCGCAGCACGCATGATCAGCTTGCCGACCATCGGCGCACCTGTAAACATCAGGTGGTCCCATGGCTGGCTCGAGAATGCCTGACTGGTCTCAACAGCGCCATTCACCACCGCAACTTCATCCTGTGCGAAATGCTTCGAAAAAACGTCCTTGAGGAAGGCGGACGTGCGCGGGGTGTGTTCGCTCGGCTTGATCGTCACCCGGTTACCCGCCGCCAGCATCTGTGCAAGCGGCACAAACACCATGGTAAGCGGGAAGTTCCATGGTGTGATAAGGCCAACCACGCCCTTCGGCTGAGGCACGACCTGCGCCTTAACGCCAAGAAGGCCGAGCGGAAACTGGACCGAGCGTTTGGACGGCTTCATCCATTTCTCGACATGCTTGATCGCATCCTTGAGGGCGCCGGCGGACGCAACGATATCTGCAAACAGGGTCGTCTCGGCCGAGCGGTTGCCAAAATCCTCCGAAATCAGTCGGGTATAGTCATCCCGGTAGTCCATCAGGCAGGTAAGTGCGCGCCGCAGGCGGTCTTTCCGCGTGGCTGCTGTCACCTCACCTTCCGCAAGATAACTCGCGCGCTGCGCCGCCAATATGGCAGCGATCTCTTCTTTCGGTGTCTCGACCTTATGCATGCCGTCCATGGTCACTCCCCTTTCGACAATGGAACTTGATCGCCCTACACTAGAATCTATTTTCTGGACTTCAAAGTCCAAAATAAGAAATCCCGCCGGGATAATAGCATAAAACCTGCTCAGAGGCGCCTGATCAGGCCGTCTTTCTCGATCCGGTCAAAAAGCGCCCAGACATCTTCGCGTCGACACAAAGCCGTCCCTGCCGTCATCACCGCAGCGGTGCCCGCGGCAATTCCAAGCCTGAAAGCCTGGTCAGTGGGCCAACCCGAGTGCAGCCCGAACGCCATGCCTGCTGTAAAGCTGTCCCCGGCTCCGACCGGACTGAGCACATCAACCTGAGGTGCACGCGCCTCCCATGCACCCTGACCTGTCACGAGGAGCGCGCCTTCCTCGCCAAGGGTCAGCGCCACCATCGCAGCATTGCCGTCCGCGATAAGCTGTTCGCATGCCCGCAGTTGTTCAGCTTTGCCCGGTAGTGGCGCACCCACAAGGTCGCTGAGCTCCCTCAGGTTGGGTTTGATCAGCCCGAGCCCAGGCCCCAGCGCGCCACGGAGAGCAGCGCCGGACGTATCCAGAATAAAATGTATTCCTCGGTCGTGTGCAAGTGCTGCAAGCTGCGCGTAAAAGTCTTCCGGCACACCGGGACGCAGGCTACCGCTCGCCACAAGTACCGACGCCTCCTCGCATAAATTTTCCACCGCCTTGAAGCAGGCCCGCACCGCAGCGGGTTCAAGCAGCGTGCCCTCAAAGACAAACCTGTACTGTTCACCACTGCCGCGTTCCTCCGCCGTCAGGCTTTCACGAGTTTCACCAGCCGAAGGGATGCGGACACAGGCGAGCTTTTCGGCCTTTATCAGCCGTTCAAGCAAATCGCCAATACTGCCGCCCGCCGGGAAAAGAGCCTGAACATCAGCATCAAGCCGCTTCAGCACACGCGCCACATTGATACCGCCACCGCCAGCCTCGCGCCGGGCTGTGCTGCAGCGCAGCTTGCGCACAGGAACCACTTTTTCAACATCCGTATAGATGTCGACTGCAGGATTTATGGTGATGGTCACAATTTTTACCATGGAACAGTCTTTCCGGAAACCGCCGCTGCACACTTTGATATTGGTCAATGCACACATTAACATTTAACATGAAAGTGACACCAACAGTTGGTAGCGTCACGGTCAGGAATGGGCCAGTATGGCTCGGGACTATTTCCGGGCAGCGACGAGAAGGATTATTTAGATGAAAGCGACACCAAAACCCTACCCGTTACCCGCAAACCCGAGCCCCGACCTCGCACGAGTGCTCGACTATTGGCGCGGGCTACTGCGGGGCAGCGCCGAAATTCCGTTTTCCGACGATCTGTCGCTTGAAAATCTGCCTGACCTTGGCGACCGCCTCGGTATCATCGACGTATTTGAAAAGCCGGAACGCTTTCGTATTGCAAGCCTCGGTGCACAGATTGCAGCCAATCAGTCTTCCCCCGTTGCTGACAAGTTCCTTGACGAGGTAAGCCTTTATTACCCGCTTGAGTTCCTGCGGTCCCAGTGCAGCGCAACCATGGAAGCCGGTGCACCAACCTGCCACAGCCAAGGCGCCAGCGCCGACGGCCTGCATGCAGGCTACGACCGGCTGGTGCTCCCGTTATGGGGCAACGGCTACATCAATTTGCTGCTGGTCGCGGTAGACTGGCAATAGACCTAAATTCCACCTCCTCCCTGCCTCAGGTTGGGAGGAGACCTTTTCAGGCGCTTCTGAGCAACTTGAGTTCAGGCTTCTGGCACCGGTCGGTACTCTCTTCCTCTCGAGTATCGCGGATTTCAGCAAGAAAACGTTCCACTTCGCGTTTCAGGCTATTTGCCTCGTCCATCAACTGGCTTGCCTGGTTCTGAAGCTCACTTGTCATCTCCTCAGTCTCTGTCGCGGCCTGGCCCACGATCGAAACACTGTCACGCACTAGGGAAGTGCCTGCGGAGACATGCTGCACATTCTTGGCGATCTCTTCTGTTGCCGCTGCCTGCTGTTCTACTGCCGCCACCACCGACTGGCTGACCTCACTCATCTCGCGGATGATATCACCGATGCGGTTGATTGCACCGCCTGCGTCACCAGAGACCCGCTGGATCTCGGTCACATAGGAGGCAATCTCCTCGGTCGCGCGACCGGACTGCGCCGCAAGGCCTTTGACTTCATGAGCGACCACGGCAAATCCGCGCCCGGCATCACCGGCGCGTGCTGCTTCGATGGTCGCGTTGAGGGCTAGCAGGTTGGTCTGCTCGGCAATATCGCGGATCATTTTTACCACCACACCGATCTGGTCGGCAGCGCGCGCGAGGCCTGCGACGGTTTCCGTCGTCCGCGTGGCTTCGGTCACTGCACTTTGCGCAACCTGCGCGCTATGCCCCAGTTCGCTGCGCACCGAGCGGAAAGACACGGACAGTTCCTCAGTCGCACCCGCCACAGCATGTACATTGCCAGAGGCCTCTGATGTGGCGCTGTGGGTATTTTCCACCTGCAGGTTGGTCTGACGCGCATTCTCCACGAGCGACGCAGAGGCATCAGCCATCTGCTTCGACGCCTTGTTGACGGCTTCAACCACGCCCATCACACGGCGCTCAAACGCATCAGCCATCTGCAGGCGTTGCTGCAGCCGTGTGCTGCGCCGTTCTTCCCGAGCTCTCTCTTCTTCGGCTTTGCGTTTCTGCAAAAGCTCAGCCTGCTCACGCTCATGCTCGCGCTGCACCTGGGCGGCGGCGGCGTCGCTCATGCGTTTTTCCTCTGCCATGCGCTCAAGCTCAAACGCCTTGTCCTTGAATACAGCAGCGGCCTCAGCCATACAGCCCAACTCGTCGCCGCGGTCTGTGTGCGGGATACTGACAGCCTTGTCGCCATGCGCGAGGCGGGTCACTGCATCGGTGATGCGCGCGAGCGGGCCCGCGACGGACCGGCCGATATACCAGGCCAGCATCGCCGCAATCAGCGCCCCGGCAACAAGGCCGATCAGGCTCTGCTGCAATGAGGCATCAACAGCCTTCATCATATTGTTGAGCGCAAGGGTTTGTGCCGCCCGCGAGCTCGATTTGATGCTTTCGGTGACATTGGCAATCTGCCCGGCAGCAGCCTCCAGCTGGTCAAGCGCTGAATGCACGGCAGAGGCCGTCGCATACTTCTGGCGCAGGCTCTGGCGGATCACGTCACCGTCGCGCCGCACGTAGCGCACCACGGCCTGCTCGCGCCGCGGTACACCGCGCATGAATTGCATGGCTTGGCCTACGAGGGTGTCCAGTTGTTCGGAAGCCGAAATCGCCGCCTCGAAGTCTGCTTGCTGGCTGGCCGACACATAGGCAACGGCAGCCTGGTTGAAGCTCGCCACAAGCGGGCCAACCTGCTCTGCCAGCGCCTGCTCTTCCGCACCACGCGATTTCAGGAATACCACCAGATTCGCAGCACTTTCATCCAGCTTGCCGACGCCGTTCACCACAACCTGCAGCGCGTCCCCTTCATTGCCAAGGCGGTTTTCCATCGCGGTGAAAACATCATCAAAAGCGGTCGCGACCGTGGTCAGCTTGTCGACCGTGCCTTGCTCACCGTTCGAAAGCAGCAATGCTTCCACCTGCTTACGGCTTCTCTCCGCCCGTGAGCGTGCGTCGGCCATGGTTTCCTTGTCAGCCTCAAGCCCTGAAAAGGCATAGGCCCTGAGTGCCATCGTCTGCGCCACAACGTCCGACGTATAGTCGTTCACGAGACGAACGATATCGGTTTTGGCGATGATCTGGTTCGACGCCTGGTCAAGCCCCTTGAGACCAAACGCAGAGATGAGGTTGGCCGCGGCAAGCGTGACAATAACTGCCACAAACCCCAGCAAAATCCGGAGACGGACGGAGAAACGCATTGGAACTAGCCTCGTAGCTGAGCCGCATGCCTGTGCGGCAGGAATCTATGCCTGAAAAAGCCAGAGGCAGAGTAGTTGCGACGGATGACAGAATTGTTTCCGTCTTGTCACAATTTAGAGAGCGAAACCTGTGGAAACCGTAGCGTCACGGATAAAGCTCAGCCAAACTCCAGATGGAACCGGTTTCATCCAGCCGGTAGGTAATACGCTCGTGCAGACGGAATTTGCGGTCGCGCCAGAATTCAAAATATGTCGGCTTGAGGCGAAAGCCCGACCAGCATTCAGGCCGCGGCACCTCACCGACACCAAATTTTGCGGTATATTGTGCGATTGCCGCTTCAAACTCGAAGCGCCCCGCCATCTCGCGCGACTGTTTGGACGCCCAAGCGCCGATCCGGCTTGCCCGTGGGCGGGAAGCAAAATACTCATCCGCCTCTTCCGGCGTCACAGGCTCGACGGCCCCTTCAATGCGAATCTGGCGGCGCAGCGATTTCCAGTGAAACAGCATGGCCACATTCGGGTTTTCAGCAAGTTCGCGGCCCTTGCGGCTCTCAAGGTTGGTGTAAAACACCACGCCGCGTTCGTCACAGCCCTTCATCAGGACCATGCGCAGGCTTGGAAAGCCGTCTTTTGTTGTGGTCGCAAGCGCAACCGCCGTCGGGTCATTGGGTTCGCTCGCCTCCGCCTCACCGAGCCAGTCCTTCAGATGGTCGAACGGTTCCTTGAAAGCTGCAGTTTTTTCACTCATGACCACATCCTCACCTATGCCAGTTGACGGCAGAATAACGCACCACCATGCCGATCATATGCACAGCAATATTGCGCGCCTGTCCATATCGCCTATATGATAGCCAAGCAGTTGATTTAGTATATGGTTTTACTTTTCGATACAATCCTATGAGCGATCTTTACAAAATACTCGGCGTCCCGCGGGGGGCAAGCCAGGACGAGCTTAAGAAGGCTTATCGCGAACTCGCGAAGAAGCTGCACCCCGACCGCAACAAGGACAACAAGACCGTCGCTGACGAGTTCAAGCGCGTCTCTGCGGCTTATGCTGTGCTTGGCGACAAGGATCAGCGGGCAAAGTACGACCGCGGCGAGATCGACGATAATGGCAATGAGCGCCCTGCAGGATTCGGACGACAGGCGCACGGGCGGCAATACAGCTCAAACAATCGGTATGATTCCTTCGACTTCGAGGAAGCCAGCGACGTTTTTTCCAGCTTCTTCCGCTCCGCCGCGGGCCGAGGCGGCACACGCGGATCGTCATCCTCCTCCGGGAAGGCAAAGCAGAACCCGTACGAGGCGGCTGGCCGCAGGCGCGGGCTCGATATCAATTACCAGATCACTATCGGCTTTGAAGAATCGATTATCGGCGGCACGCGGCGCATCTCGCTGAACGATGGTCGTTCGCTCGACATTAAAGTCCCCGCAGGCATCAAGGATGGTCAGGTCATCCGCCTCACTGGTCAGGGTGGGCCGGGCGTCGGCGGCGCACCCAAGGGCGACGCGCTTGTTGAGGTTTCCGTGGCACCTCACCCCTACTACAAACGCGATGGGCTCGACATCCTCCTCGACCTGCCGATCTCGCTTGATGAAGCAGTGCTCGGCGGCGACATCATGGTGCCGACGCCGAAGGGCAAGCTGACCATCCGCATCCCTAAAAACAGTTCAACCGGGAAGCGCCTGCGCCTCAAGGGCAAGGGTGTGCAGCGCGGTGAAGAGCTTGGCAACATGTATGTCACCCTCAAGGTGATGCTTCCCAGCGAACGGGATCTCGCGCTTGAGAAGCTGGTCAAGGAATGGGGCACAGGCGGCGGTGATGCGCTCAGGCGGAAAGCAGGCCTCAATTGACGGATAGCAGCAAGACATGGCTGCCCCCTGCCCTTGACCGTCATCGCGTTGTGTGGGGCCGCGCTTTTGCCCGCTTCTTTGGCAACAATGGCCTCGATGCTGCGGGCAACATGGCCTTCCTGACGATGCTGTCGCTGTTCCCGGCGATTATTTTCCTGGTTTCCATATCGGGCTTCATGGGCCAGACCGAACGTGGGCTCGAGGCAATCAAATTCATGCTCGAGGTGTTGCCGCCTGAGGTCGCAAACGTTATTGACGGCCCGATCCGTGGCATCATCGAGAATACGGGCGCCGAGATCCTGACCGGTTCCGTACTCTTCACCATCTGGACCGCTGCCAACGGGATCGAGGCAGCCCGAGGCGCGCTCATCAAGGCTTTTGGCCGCGAGCATGCCCGCGCCCTCTGGATCAGGCGGCTCGAGAGCCTCGCCATCGTTGTATTCGGCGCAGTGACCATTACCATCGGCATGTCGGTGCAGGTGCTGGGGCCACCCCTTGTGGCGGCCTTTATTGAGCTGTTCCCGACTAGCGTGTCCGGCACGCTGACCTCGCTCTGGAAATACCTGAGCCTGCTTATAAGCCCCGCGGTCCTGATGCTGGGGCTCTATACCATGTTCGTGGCGCTGACCCCGCGACGGGTACGCAAACCTGTGCGCCTGCCGGGCACGATCCTGAGCCTTGTGATGCTGCTCGCAACCGCACGAGGCCTCAGCATTTACCTTAAATACGCCGGGAATTATGATGTAACCTATGGCTCGCTCGCGGGTGTCGTGGTGTTGCAGCTTTTCTGCTTCTTTGTCAGCGTTGGCTTTGTGCTCGGCGCGGAACTCAATGCCGCTTATACATTCGCTCGCGGCAGCAAAAAGGAACCGGACAGCCTTGACCTTGCGGCAAACCAGGTCGCGCCGGAGGACTACCTAGAGGCACAAGCCAAGGCCGAGGTGATGGAAGAACCCGCCGACGACGCGGTAACCGACCGGCGCACAGGCAGTTGATCGCACACAGTTAAGCGATTGACGGGGAAGGTTTCTGGTGTAGGATGCGCCGAAATTTCGGCCTAACAGAAGAAAAGAGGGGCGATAATGACGAAATTGATGGAAGGAAAACGCGGTCTGATCATGGGCGTAGCCAATGACCGCTCGATGGCATGGGGCATTGCAAAAGCCTGTGCTGAACAGGGTGCTGAAGTTGCCTTCTCCTATCAGGGCGAAGCGCTTGAAAAGCGCGTGAGACCGCTCGCGGAATCCATCGGTTCCGATTTCCTCGTGCAGTGCGACGTATCAGACGCTGCCTCGATCGACGCCATGGCCGAAAAGCTGGCCCAGAAGTGGGACAGCATCGACTTCTTCGTGCACGCGATCGGCTATTCGGACAAGAACGAGCTGCGTGGCCGCTATATCGACACCAGCCTCGACAACTTCCTGATGACCATGAATATCTCCGCCTACAGCTTCGTCGCCGTGGCCCAGCGCCTCGAGAAGATGATGCTGAATGGTGGCAGCATGGTAACCCTGTCCTACTATGGCTCGGAAAAGGTTGTGCCGCACTATAACGTGATGGGTATTGCCAAAGCCGCGCTTGAGTGCAGCACACGTTACATGGCGCGCGACCTTGGTGAAAAAGGCATCCGCGTGAACACCATCAGCGCGGGCCCGATGAAGACACTCGCCGCCTCCGGCGTGGGTGACTTCCGCATGCTTTTGAAATACAACGAGAAAAACGCACCACTCCGCCGCAACATCACCCTTGATGATGTCGCAGGTGCCGGCCTTTACCTGCTCTCCGACCTGTCGTCGGGTGTGACGGGCGAGACCCACCATGTGGACAGCGGTTTCTCGACCACCTGTATGCCCACCGACGATGAAGCGATGAAAAAGCTCATCGAGATCATGGACAAGGAATAAGGCGCTTATGTCCTATAATACCTGCGGCAAACTGTTCCGTTTCACCACCTGGGGCGAAAGCCACGGCCCGGCGCTTGGCGCCACGGTCGACGGCGTGCCCCCGATGCTGGAGCTGACGGAAGCCGACATTCAGGTATTTCTGGACAAACGCAAACCCGGCCAGAACAAATACACCACCCAGCGCCGGGAACCCGACCTTGTGAAAATCCTCTCAGGCGTGTTTGAGGGCAAAACCACCGGCACGCCTGTGCAATTGATGATCGAGAATACGGACCAGCGCTCGAAGGACTATGGCAACATTGCCCAGTCCTTCCGGCCCGGCCATGCTGACTATACCTATACCGCCAAATACGGCATCCGCGACTATCGCGGCGGCGGGCGCTCCAGCGCGCGTGAAACCGCGGCCCGTGTCGCAGCGGGCGCCGTGGCCCGCAAGGTGCTCGGGGACGGCATCACCATCCGTGCCGCCATGGTACAGATGGGCCGCTCGAAAATCGATTACAGCCGTTTCGACTGGGCGGAGGTGAACAACAACCCCTTCTTCTGCCCGGACGCAGAGATGGCCGCCCAGTGGGCGACCGAGCTTGAAGCCATCCGCAAGGCTGGTAGCTCCATCGGCGCGGTGATCGAAGTGGTGGCCGAAGGGGTGCCCGCAGGCTGGGGCGCACCCATTTACGGCAAGCTTGATGCCGACCTTGCAACCGCGCTGATGAGCATCAACGCCGCCAAGGCCGTTGAAATTGGCGCGGGTTTCGAGGCCGCGTGCCTTACGGGTGAAGAAAATGCGGACGAAATGGTGCCTGGCACCGACGGCAAGCCTGAGTTTCTCTCGAACAAGGCAGGCGGTATTCTGGGTGGCATCTCGACCGGCCAGCCGATTGTGGCACGTTTTGCCGTCAAGCCCACCAGTTCGATCCTGACGCCGCGCAAGAGCGTAACGTCTGAAGGTGAGGCAACGGAAGTTGTCACCAAGGGCCGCCACGACCCCTGCGTGGGCATCCGCGCCGTACCGATTGCCGAAGCCATGATGGCTGTGGTGCTTGCGGATCACATGATGCTGCACCGCGCTCAGTGTGGTGGCAAATAACGTCTGTAAAGCCCCGTGAGGACGGCAGCAAGTGCCATCACCGGCATCAGCCACCAGCTTTCGCTTTCCATGGCCCATAGAAGCGCACCATTGAGCGTCGCCCAGCACAATGGAATGATATAGAGCAGTCCATGACAGCGCGCCGCGGTGATGAAGGCCGCGAAGGTTGCAAGCACGGTTGCGTCCGGCGTCAGCCAGACAATTTCATCCTGCCCCAGCGCCCTGCCCTCAACCATGGCAAGCATGGGCATGCCCAAAAGCATGGCAGTAAACAGCAGCAAACCGGCAAAACGTATGGCGCGGGGTGCCGCATCAAAATGCAGCCAGCCGCGCGCTCCGGCGAACACCAGCAGCACCGCCTGCGCCATGAAGCCATAGGCAAAATACGGCGCCGCCCAACTGATGGTGGCGTAATAGTGCTGAAAAAAGACTTCGCCGGTGAAGCCCCAGCCTGAAGCGGCGACGAGACCAACCAGCAAACCGCTGTGCCGCCGCGGCTTCCACATCAGCCACAGCGCCACGAGGCTTATGGCAAACGCCAGATAGTGCACTGGCCATAGTGCTGCGTTATAGCGCCCAAGCAGCCGGTAATAGATGTCCGGTGAATACATCAGGAAATCGCTGATCCGGTAGCTGAGCCAGTCCTGCATCACAGGTCCTCGATATAGGCTGCCATGCGGCGGCGCAAGGCCTCATCGGGCACTGGCCCACTGCCTGCGGCCATATTCTCGCGCACATGGGCGACTTGTGTTGTGGCAGGTATCGCGCAGGTCAGTGCCGGGTGCGATATGATGAACCGGAGCGCAAAATCGGGCCATGTTTCAAAGCCCGCACCCAAGGCCCAGTCAGGCAGGCGTTCCTGCTTCAGGCGCCGGATCAGGCGGCCGCCCTGATAGGGCCGGTTGGCAATGACCGCAATGCCGCGTTCCCGCGCGAGCGGCAGGATACGCCGCTCCGCCTCCCGGTCCGCGAGGTTATAGGTCAACTGGATGAAGTCGATGTCGTGGCGGGTCATGATAGTTTCAAGCTCGCGGTGTCGCCTGCCGTGCGAGGTCGTCACCCCGACATAGCCAAGCTCGCCCCGGGCTTTCATGGCCGTCAGCACCGGCAGGTGGCGTTCCCACTCCAGCAGGTTATGGACCTGCAGCAGGCTGAAATGCTCAAGCCCCCAGTACCGCGCACTCTCCGCAATCTGGCTGCCCGCGTCATCATTGGTCCAGACCTTGTCCGCCGCAAAAAGCGCCCCGGGTGTGCCGAGCGTGCGAAGCGCATGCCCGATTGTCGCCTGCGCGGAGCCATACATGGGTGAGCTGTCGACAAGCCTGCCACCAGCCTCAAAAAAGGCCTTGATCACCGCAGCCGACCGCGCCAGCCCCTCGGCATCGCGTCCGACATTGAAGGTGATCCAACTGCCCAGCCCGATGGCAGGCAAGTCCATGTCTGCGCCAACACCGCGGCGCACCAGCTCCTGCGCGATCGCCTGATGCGGCAACAGGCCCGCTGTGAGCAGGCCGACACCGGCCGCCAGCACGGAACGCCGACTTGGCAGGAACTTGCGCTTGGCCATATCCTCCGTCATATCGGTGCCTCTCCGCCGTTATTTGTTATAAAGTAACATAAATTACGAAAATATCTATACCGCTGATGGTTTAGTTCCCTAAGGTGCTTAAGCTGGCGCATCTTCACAATCTGGGATACCCTAGTCCGGCTTGCACAAGGGGGATGGCATGAAGAAGTGGTTGAAATATCTTGGGCTCGTGCTCATGGCAGCTTTAGCCTTCATTGCCTATCGTGCCTGGACGCCCGATATCCCCCACGAAGAACTGGCCGCCAAATATGCCACCGGCGCTTCTGACTTTCTCGAGCTGCCGTCCGGCGCGCGGGCGCATTTCCGCATGCGCGGCAACTTTGAAGGCCGCACACTGGTGCTGCTGCACGGCTCCAACGCCTCGCTGCATACGTGGGAGGCATGGGTCGATGCGCTCGACACCGACTATTTTGTCGTCACCGTTGACCTGCCCGGCCACGGCCTGACCGGCAGCATCCCGAGCGGCGATTATACCACAACCGGCATGGTCGACTTTGTGGATGAATTTGTCTCCACGCTTAACCTGGCGAACTTTGTGCTCGGCGGCAATTCGATGGGCGGCGGTGTCACGCTTGGCTACGCGCTCAAGCACCCTGAGAAACTCGCTGGCCTTGTGCTGGTCGACGCGGCGGGCATTGAAGTACCCGCGAACACCAGGGTCAAGGTAGATCGACCCATGGCCTTTGACCTCGCGGGTCGCTGGTACGCCGACTGGATCCTCGAGAATATAACCCCGCGCAGCATTGTTGAGGAAGGCCTCAAGAAATGTTTCTCCAACGACGCCTTTGTGACGGACCAGATGGTTGAGATGTATTGGGAGCTGGCGCGGCACCCGGGCAACCGGGAAGCCACGGGCAAACGGTTTGCCTGGTACCGTGACAACCGCTGGCCGCTTGAGATCGAGCAGATCATGCTGCCGAGCCTGATTATCTGGGGCGAGGATGACCAGCTTATCCCGGTCGAGACGGGCGAAGCCATGCATGCGCGCATGGAAGACAGCACACTTGTTGTCTACCCCGGCGTTGGTCACCTACCTCAGGAAGAAAACGCCGCAATTTCGGCAACCACAGTCGCCAACTTCATCGCAGGCCTTGACGTGGAACCGTCAGGGCCGGGTGAAAACGCCGACGAGCTCCAGGTGCGGTGACCACAGGAACTGGTCCACCGGCAATACGCTGTCGAGCCTGTAACCGCCATCCACAAGGGTGCGGGCGTCACGGCTGAAAGTGTTGGGATTGCATGACACTGCCACCACACGTTTCACGTTCGATTTGGCGATCTCGGCCACCTGTGCAGCGGCCCCTGCCCGCGGCGGATCAAACACCACGGCATCAATCCTCTCAAGCTCCGCCGCGCTGATCGGCTGGCGGAACAGGTCCCGGTGGCGGGTGATCACCTGCTTGAGCCCGCCTGCGGTCGCCGCACCCGCCTTGAGCGCGTCGAGCGCTGTCTTGGCGCCTTCTGCGGCCATCACCTGATGCTCACGCGCGAGCGGGAAAGTGAAAGTGCCGATGCCGGAAAACAGGTCCGCCACCCGGCCATAACCCTCACAACCTGCCACCACGGCGCCAACAAGCGCGGCCTCGCCCTCCGCTGTCGCCTGAATGAAGGAGGCGGGTGGCAAAGGTACCAAGGTGCCAGCAAACTCCATCACCGGCTCCCGCCGGATCGCAACGGGGTCAAGGAAGCCCTGCTCCTGCCAGTGCAGCGAGGCAATGTCATGGGTGTTCACAAAATCAACCAGCCGCTCCCGCGCGGCCAGATCAAGCGCCATCGGCGCATCAATCATCATATCAATGCCGCTTGCGGTGAGTGTCATATGCACATTGGCAGCCATGGCTTGCGCAAGTATTGCACCGAGGAGCGACCGGAGCGGATCAAAAAGTGCGGTCAGCTCCACCCGGGTGACCGGGCAGGCCTTTACATTGACGACCTTGTGGCTCTGGCGCTCATTGAAGCCGAGCACCACGCCGGAGACAGTCTTGAGTGCCTTCAGCGCCACCCGCCTGCGGCTCGCGGCCGGGCTGATCGCAGGCTCAAGCACCGGCACGTCGGTCAAACCATGATGAGCGAGCGCCATGGAGGCACGTTCACGAACCCATCCCTGGTATACAGCCTCGTTCATGAACTGAAGCTGACAGCCGCCACATGTGCCAAAATGTTGGCACACCGGTTCCTGCCGGTTCGGGCTGGGGGTCAAAACCTCCAGAAGCTCGGTATAGAGCCCGTTTCGGCGCTTGTCCTTGACCTCTGCGCGCACCACATCACCGGGCATGGAAGATGGCACAAAAACCGGCACACCATCCGCCTCGCCAACACCGTCGCCCTGCGCACCAAGGCTGGTGATTTCAATCTCGAGGATTTCAGCCATGTTTGACCCCATGGATCAGGAATTCCACATTGCCCTCGGGCCCCTTGATCGGGCTCTCGGTGATACCTTCGGCGGTCCAGCCTTCAAGGTCGTCGAGCCACTCGCGAATGTCTTCGCACACCGCCTTATGGAGCTCCGGATCGCGCACTACGCCACCCTTGCCTACATTCTCGCGCCCTACCTCGAACTGCGGCTTGATGAGCGCGATCAGCTGTCCGCCGGGCTTCACAAAGCCAAGCGCGGTCGACAGTACAGTCTTGAGCGAGATGAAGCTCGCGTCACAGACCACAAGGTCTATGGGTTCCGGGATTTCTGCGTCCGTCAGGTAACGCGCGTTGGTTTTCTCGAGCACGATAACACGCTCATCCTGCCGCAGCTTCCAGGCGAGCTGGCCTGTGCCCACATCAACCGCGTAAACACGTTTTGCGCCGTTTGTGAGCGCCACGTCAGTGAAACCACCGGTCGAGGAGCCAACGTCAATCACCACGGCATCCGTCGCGTCCACGCCGAACTCGGCCAAGCCTTTCTCAAGCTTCAGGCCGCCGCGGCTGACCCACGGGTGATCCTTGCCGCGCACATCAAGCGGTTCGTCGTCCTTGATCTGCTGGCCGGCTTTGAGGATTTTGGTCTCGCCCGAAAACACGACGCCCGCCATGATGAGCGCCTGCGCCTTGGCGCGGCTTTCAACGAGGCCACGGTCCACCAGTGCTACGTCGACCCTTGTTTTGCCCGCCATGGCGATACCCCCGCCTAGCGTTTGGTCGCTGCTGCGATATCAGCGTCGTCTGACTGGCCGAAATCGTTGCGGCCGAGCGCCTTGAGGATGGTCGCGAGGATACCCGAGGCATTGAGCCCGGCGTCCTCATACATCTGCTCGGGCTTGCCGTGGTCCTGGAAGCGATCAGGCAGTTTCATCGCACGGATTTTGAGGTTGCCGTCCAGAATGCCTTCTTCGGCGAGGAAATCCATCACATGCGCGCCAAAACCACCAATTGAGTTTTCCTCAATGGTAACAACAAGTTCGTGGCTTGCTGCAAGGTCACGGATGAGGTGATCGTCTACCGGTTTCGCGAAACGTGCGTCCGCCACGGTGGTCGACAGACCACGGGCCTCAAGCTCTTCCGCTGCCTTCAGCGCCTCACCAAGGCGGGTGCCGAGCGAGATGATCGCAATCTTGTTGCCCTTTTTGACGATACGGCCCTTGCCAATTTCAAGCACCTTGCCTGCCTTGGGCATCTCGACGCCCATACCCTCACCGCGCGGATAGCGCACAGCCGATGGGCGGTCATCAATCGCATGTGCGGTCGCCACCATATGCACAAGTTCCGCCTCATCCGCCGCAGCCATCACCACCATGTTCGGCAGGCTTGCGAGATAGGTCACGTCAAAGCTGCCCGCATGGGTTGGTCCGTCTGCGCCAACAAGGCCCGCGCGGTCAATCATGAAACGGACCGGCAGCTTCTGTACCGCAACGTCATGCACAATCTGGTCATAGGCGCGCTGCAGGAAGGTGGAATAGATGGCAACAAACGGACGGTAGCCTTCCGCCGCCATGCCGGCCGCGAAGGTCACGGCATGTTGCTCCGCGATGCCGACATCGAAGGTCCGGTCAGGGAAACGCTTGCCAAATTTATCAAGTCCGGTGCCGGACGGCATGGCCGCGGTGATCGCGACAACCTTGTCATCTTTTTCTGCAATGTCGCCAAGGGCTTGTGCAAAAACATTTGTATATGTCGGCGCGCCGGGGGCGGACTTTTTGCGCTCCCCCGTCACCACATTGAATTGTGGCACGGCGTGGTATTTTTCCTGGTTCGGCTCGGTGAACGGATGACCATGGCCTTTTTCCGTGACCACATGCACAAGGATGGGGCCATCCTTGGCGTCGCGCACGTTCTCGAGCACCGGCAAAAGGTGATCAAGGTTGTGGCCGTCGATGGGGCCAACATAATAAAAACCAAGCTCGTCAAAGAGTGTGCCACCACCAACCGCCATGCCACGGGCATATTCTTCCGCCTGCCGCGCACGGTCCGCGAGCGGACGGGGCAGCATCTCGATCAGCTTCTTGCCAAAGCCGCGCAGGCTCAGGAAGGTCTGTGAACTGACGATCTTGGCAAGATAGGCACTGAGGCCACCTACTGCAGGCGCGATCGACATGTCATTGTCGTTGAGGATCACCACAAGGCGGTTGCCCGCCTGCTCAGCATTGTTCATGGCTTCATAAGCCATGCCTGCGCTCATGGCGCCGTCACCAATCACGGCAATCGCCTTGCCCGGCTTGTCCGCCATCTTGTTGGCGACAGCCATGCCAAGTGCTGCGCTGATCGAGGTTGAGGAATGCCCTGCGCCAAACGGGTCATAATCGCTCTCACCGCGCTTGGTAAAAGGCGAAAGGCCATTTGGCTGGCGGATGGTGCGAATGCGGTCGCGCCGCCCGGTAAGTATCTTGTGTGGGTAAGCCTGATGGCCCACATCCCAGATGAGGCGGTCCTCAGGTGTGTTGAAGACATAGTGGAGCGCGACCGTCAGCTCGACCACACCAAGCCCAGCCCCGAAGTGGCCACCCGTCACCGACACCGCGCTGATCATCTCATCGCGCAGTTCGTCGGCAAGCTGACGCAGTTTGGCTGGCGGCAGTTTGCGCAGGTCTTCCGGCGTCAAAACCGTATCCAGCAAGGGCGTTTCGGGGCGTACGCTCAACTCTCTAGTCCTTCTTCAGCGCCTGAAAACGATGTTTTATCAGTATCTAAGCAGATTGTATGCTGCTTGCATCAGGCGCGACGATTTATAGCAAAATGCGCGACAGCGCGCAAAAGCGACGCTTTATCGTCGAAACCAGCCAAATGTTCAATAGCCTGATCGGAAAGAATGCGCGCCTGGTCCCGTGCACGCTCAACACCCATCAGGGTTACAAGTGTGGCTTTGCCAGCTTCCTCATCCTTGCCAACAGCCTTTCCGACCTCTTCCTCATTGCCTTCAACGTCCAGAAGATCATCGGCAATCTGGAACGCCAGGCCAAGGTCGCGGGCATAGCCGTGAATGCTCGCGCGTGCAGATTTGCTCGCGTGGCCCATAATCGCACCGGCCTCGGCGGAAAAGCTGATCAACGCGCCGGTTTTCATCTGCTGCAGGCGGTAGATGAACATTTCGTCCATGTCATGGCTTTCAGCCGTCAAGTCGATCATCTGGCCGCCGACCATGCCGTGATGGCCAGAGGCGCGCGCGAGTTCTTTCACGAGCGCGACACGAACATAAGGGTCGGAATGAGTTTCTTCACTCGCAAGGATTTCAAACGCAAGGCTCTGGAGCGCGTCACCAGCGAGGATCGCCGTTGCCTCATCAAACTGCACATGCACTGTCGGCTTACCGCGGCGAAGCTCGTCGTCATCCATCGCGGGCAGATCATCATGGATCAGCGAATAGCAGTGCACACATTCGATGGCAGCCGCCACCCGAAGTGCCTGCGTGCGGTCCACGCCAAAAAGCTCTGCGCTTGCAAGTACAAGGAAAGGCCGGAGCCGCTTGCCACCCGAAAAAACCGAGTAGCGCATGGCTTCAATCACGCGGTCTTCGGGACCACCAGAGAGGGCGAGGTAAGGCTCAAGCACCCGTTCGACCGCGGTCGAAGTGGCTGACAGGGCCTGTTTGAGGGAGGAATTGTTATCCACAAGGCCCCCGGCTATTCTACGTCAAGGGGAGTGGTGCCTGCAGCGTTACCGGATGCATCTAACGTGATCTTCTCGATCTTCGCTTGTGCGTCTTTCAGTTTCGCTTCGCAGTGCGCCTTCAGCGCGGTGCCTTTGGTGTAAAGCTCGATCGACTGTTCGAGCGACGCATTGCCTGATTCAAGCCGGCCAACCACTTCTTCGAGGGCTGCCATCGCCTGTTCAAAACTCATCGCGCTCAGATCGTCGTTCTTGCCTGCCATGTCCGACATCAACCTCACCCATTACCTGACATATTTTGTTCATTTTGATTGGCATTTATAGGACCGCCAACCCGCCGACGCAAAGGTTATTGATGCGAACGTCTCTCAATAAACCTGTTCGAGTGGGCGTAGTGCAACACCGGGCAGCGCATAGGTTGCCTTGAGGATAGCATCCTCGTCAAACTGCCCATGACCGGTGAAGTGATGCACACCGTCCGTGGTCTCCCGCACCATCAGCCCGAGGCTTTCGAGCAGATGCAGGTGCGCCATGGCTTCACCGAGCGCGAGGTAGAAGTCCATGCCAGTGATCTTGCGGCGGAAAAGCGCCGGGAAAGTCTGCACAGGCGTGCGGGTTTTGGCACAATGTTTGTGCAGCGCCTGAAGTTTGGTGAGGTGCCCGCCAATGAGCGCGTCAAGGCGCTTGTCGAGGCCCCGAAACACACGGCCATGGCTTGGGAGCACAATGGGGTCACCCGGCACACCGCGCATACGGTCGAGCGAGGTCAGCCAGTGCGCCAGCGGGTTTGCCAGTGGCTCACGTGCATGAACCGACACGTTGGACGTGATGCTTGGCAAGATCTGGTCGCCACCGATGAAAAGCGGCTCATCGAGGCAGGAAAGGCAGGCATGCTCCGGGCTGTGACCGCGACCAATCACCACGCGCCACCGGCGCTTACCCATGGTCAGGAGCGAACCATCCTCAAGCCGGTGATAAACCGGCGGCAGCTCGGATACACCGCGGCGATAGTTGTCAAAGCGTGCACCACGGATCATGGGTTCAAACGAGCGGTCCACACCATTGGCGAAGAGGAACGCAACCTCATGCTCCGGTACAGCCTCCGTGCCGCCAAGCCACAGGCTGGACGCCAGAAGATATTCAGCCTGCGTGATATAGAAATCCGCACCATGCCGTGCCGTGAGCCAGCCTGCGAGGCCAAGATGGTCGGGGTGCATATGGGTCGCGACAATGCGGCTGATGGGCTTACCGCCAAGGAGGCTTTCCTCGAACGCTTCCCATGCCGCCATACCGCGTTTGCCGTTCGCGCCAGTGTCAACCAGCGTCCAGCTGTCACCTTCGTCGAACAGATAGACGTTGATATGGTCAAGCGACCACGGCAGCGGAATACGCGCCCAGTAAATGCCGTCCGCCACTTCAATGGCTTTGTCGCCCTCGGGCACATCGTCAAAAAGGAAGGTCAACCCCTCCTCTTTAGCGCGGGCCAGCTCGCGCTGTTGGGCGGCTTCGCGTTTTTCAGCACGGTGATCTGCAACGTCGGAGCCGTCAAGCTCCGCCACAGGCTTTTGGCGTTCGTCGGTGTTCATAACTCTATCTCACGGCAAAAGTCTGGCTCAGTTGCGCGCGAAGCTCTCCTCTTCCATTTCCATGAGGCAGGATGCCCCACCTTTGATAGGAGCTAGAAGCGCCGTCGCAGAAGGCAACAATTGTTCGATAAAAAACTGCGCCGTGGTGCATTTTGCCTTGAGGTAGGAAGGGTTTCCCTCACCTGCCGCCAAGCGCGCGGTCGCGACTTCCGCCTGTTGCGCAAGCAGGTACGCCCCCACCACACTGCCAAACAGGCGCAGGTAAGGCGTCGCTGCGGCCGCGGTATCAACAATCTTGTCAAAGCCATTGGCAAAAAGATGCTCTGCTGCGGCTTCAAGTGCCGTGATGCCAGCCTTGAGTTCCCCTCGCGACGCTTCTGTCAGCGAACCGAAGCCCTCAGCACCTGATTTCATCTCGTCAATCAACGCACGCCAGTGCGCACCACCGTCAGCCATCAGCTTGCGACCGGCAAGGTCAAGCGCCTGAATGCCGTTGGTGCCCTCGTAGATGGGCGCAATGCGGCTATCGCGGTAATATTGCGCAACGCCGGTTTCCTCAACAAACCCCATGCCGCCATGGATCTGCACGGCAAGCGACGACGCTTCCACGCCGATATCGGTCGAGTAGGCCTTTGAGATTGGCGTGAGCAGGTCAGCCTCGCCCTTGGCTTTTGCACGCTCCTCTGCGTCCTCAAGCCTGCCCGCGCGGTCAAGCGCCCAGACGTTGCGGTAAATGATTGCGCGCGCAGCCTCGGTCGTGGCGCGCATGGTCATGAGCATACGGCGCACGTCCGGGTGGTGGATGATGGTCACGCTGTCGCGTGACTGTGCGCCGATGGCGGCGGACTGAACCCGGTCGCGCGCGAAGGCGACGGAATGCTGGTAGGCACGTTCTGCAATCGCAACACCCTCAAGCCCCACGCCGATACGGGCATGGTTCATCATGGTGAACATGTTGCGCATGCCCTGGTTCTCTTCGCCCACGATGTAGCCGACACAGTTGCCTTCGTCGCCGAAGGACATCACACAGGTCGGGCTCGCATGGATGCCAAGCTTGTGCTCAAGGCTCACGCAGCGCACATCGTTGCGCTTGCCGGGGGTGCCGTCCGCGTTCAGCAGGAACTTGGGCACGAGGAACATGGAAATACCCTTGGTACCTGCAGGCGCATCTGGCAGCCGTGCAAGCACCAGGTGGATCACATTCTCCGCGAGATCATGTTCACCCCAGGTGATGAAAATCTTCTGGCCCGAGATCAGATAGGTGCCATCCGCCTGCTTCTCCGCCTTGGAGCGCAGCGCACCAACATCTGAGCCGGCAGCTGGTTCTGTCAGGTTCATCGCACCCGACCACTTACCCGAAATCATCTTGGGCAGATAGGTTCCACGTTGCTCGTCCGTGCCGTGTGCATGGATGGCTTCAATGGCTCCAGCAGTTAGCAGCGAAAGCAGGCTATACGCCATGTTACCTGAGGTAACCATCTCGGTCACCGCGATAGAGAGCGTATTGGGCAGCCCCTGCCCGCCGAGTTCAGGATCGGCCGAGAGCGTGGACCAGCCACCTTCCACATAGGCCTGATGCATCGGCTTGAAGGCGTCGGGGGTAATCACGTCGCCGTCTTTCCAACTCGCGCCGATTTCGTCGCCAATCCGATTGGTGGGCGCTATAATGCCGCTTGCCAGTTTGCCAGCTTCTTCAAGCACGGCAGCCACAAGGTCCTCGCCCGCTTCCTCGAAGCCCGGCAGGTCGGTCCAGCCCTTCATGCCGCCTGACACTTCCAGAGCAAAGCCGATTTCCTCAAGGGGTGCGCGATAGTCTGTCATGATCCTCAATTCCCGTCTGCGCGCCAAATAGGCATTGTCAGGCACCGCCCAAACGCCTATCAGCTATATTGATCTCTTGCTTTGTCCCGTTGAGCAGAATTTGTGCATGGCAATATTCGTTACTCAAGTCGTTTCTGAACATGAAGATAGTGCGATTTCAAGCGCTATCGAACTTTTGCGTGGCGGAAACCTTGTCGCAGTCCCGACCGAGACGGTCTATGGCCTCGCCGCGGACGCTACGGAAACTTGTGCAGTGCAGCAAATCTACGCCGTCAAGGGACGACCGTCGAACAACCCACTTATCTGCCATGTCTCCGGGCCGGAGATGGCGCGGGCCTATGTTGACGTGCCGCCGCTGGCCGAGAAACTGATGGCGCGATTCTGGCCAGGGCCCCTGACGCTTGTGCTGCCGAGGCGCGTGGACGCCAATATCGCGGCACCTGTCTCTGCAGGGCTCAGCACCCTCGCCGTGCGTTGCCCCGCACGGAAGAGCACCCGGCGTATCATCGAAGGCCTCGGGCATCCGATTGCAGCCCCCAGCGCCAACCCATCAGGACGGCTGTCGCCGACCTCTACGGCAGACGTGCTTGCAGGCCTTGGCGGCAATATCCCGCTGGTCATTGATGGCGGCGACACTGAAGAAGGTATTGAATCCACCATTATCGGGGTGAAGGAGGGCAAGCTTTATCTGTTGCGTCCCGGCACGGTAACAGTGGATGAAATCGCGGACGCCACCGGCGAAACGGTCTATGACCGCGATGAGGGTGAAATCACCGCCCCCGGCCAGCTTGCAAGCCACTATGCACCAAACGCAGCGGTCAGGCTGAACGCAACCGAGCCGGAAGATGGTGAAGTGCTGATCGGCTTTGGCGCAATAACAGGTGACTTTACCCTGAGCCTCTCCGGCGATCTACGCGAGGCAGCGCAAAAGCTTTTCAAAACCCTGCGCGCCGCCGATGCCGCTGGCGCAACCACAATTGCTGTCGCCCCTGTTCCCATGCACGGTATCGGTATCGCGATCAATGACCGCCTCAAGCGTGCCGCTGCACCAAGGACCGCGTGATGGCCATGAACGCCCACTATAAGAAACTCACCGAGCTTGCTGGCCCCAAGGGCGCCACGACGGACAGCGACCTGATTGCGCCCCATCTGAGCGAGTGGCGGGACAAATTCCACGGCGACACCCCGCTCATGCTGATGCCGGAGAGCGCGGAAGCTGCAAGCAAGCTGATCCGCTACTGCGCGGAACATGATATCAAAATCAAGACGCAGGGTGGTAATACGGGCCTTGTGGGCGGCAGCACACCGGGACTAGAAGGCCGCACCGAAGTCCTGATCTCGACGCGCCGTATGAACAGCTACTGCGTTATCGACGCCGATGACTTCTCCATCACCGCGGATGCAGGCTGCACGGTTGCAGAACTTCAGGCGAAAGCGGCGGAGCATGACCTGCTGTTCCCACTTTCACTGGCGTCCGAAGGTAGCTGCACGGTGGGCGGCGTGATCTCCACAAATGCTGGCGGCATTCATGTGCTGCGCTACGGCACCACACGCGCGCTCACTTTGGGCCTGCAGGCTGTTTTGCCAAGCGGTGACATCATTGACGAGCTGACAGCGCTCCGCAAAAACAATACGGGCTACAACCTCAGCCAACTGCTTCTGGGCGCTGAGGGCACTCTAGGCCTAGTCACACGCGCCACGTTCAAACTTTACCCCCGCGAGGCGCAGAAACACACATGCCTGCTGGCGGTCAAGTCGCCCGCTGACGCGCTCAAACTGCTTGCCTCCGCGCGTATTGCAAGCGGTGACAGGGTTTCGGCCTTTGAGCTGATGCCTCGGTTCGGCCTAGAGCTGGTGTTGAGACATATTCCCGGCACGAGCGCTCCCATCGGCACAAGCCACCCTTGGTATGTGCTCATGGATATCGCCACAAGCAGGGAGGACACTACCCTGCAATCGGACGTCAGCAACTGGCTTGAAGGTGAACTCACACGCGGCACCATCCTTGATGGCGCGCTTGCCGGCTCCCTCGCTCAGGCAGAAGCGTTCTGGCGCCTGCGGGAAAGCATGTCAGAGGCGCAGAAACATGAAGGCGGCAGCATCAAACATGATATCGCTGTGCCTGTCTCGAAGGTGCCCGCGTTCCTTGAGCGTGCCGCGGAGGCAGTTCTGGGGCGTAGCCCAGGTGCACGCCTTGTCGCCTTCGGGCATCTGGGTGACGGAAACATTCACTTCAACCTGATGCAGCCTGAAGGTAGCGACAAAGCCGCTTTCCTTGCGCGCTGGGAGGATATCTCCGCACTTGTGCATGATATTGTGATGGAGTTTGGCGGCTCCATCTCGGCCGAACACGGCATCGGCACGCTCAAGCGAGATGAGCTGGCGCGCCTCAAGGCCCCGGCGTCACTTGATGCCATGCACGCCATCAAGGCCGCCCTTGACCCAAAAAACATCATGAACCCGGGTGTTCTCTTCCCCAAGCGCTAGATCACTGATTTTTTGGATTGATGCCCTGCTTGTCCGCATAGAACGCGCGGATTTGGGCCATGTCAGCATCACGGTCGCCCGTGGGATGAAATGTTGGCCCGATGCCTAGCTCGCGGGTCTTGGCGTCAAGAAACACAAGAACGATAGGTACACCCGCCTCAAGAGCAATCCGGTAAAAGCCGGTCTTCCACCGGTCGACTTTCGAGCGTGTTCCCTCTGGCGCCAAGCCCAGGATCAGATTGTCACGTGACCGGAACGCCTCACATGCTTTGTCCACAATATCAGCGGCATTGCCTGTCTCCCGCTCGACCGGGATACCGCCCAGCCAGTAGAAGAGCCAGCCAAACGGCCCCTTGAACAGGGAGTGTTTGCCAAGAAAGCGCACACGCACCCTGAGCACGCCGACCACCGCCATGAAAACGGGAAAATCCCAGTTACTGGTATGCGGCGCTGCAACGGCAACAAATTTGGGAATTGGCGGAATTTCACCCACGATTTTCCAGCGGCCAAGCCGGAGGATACCGCGCCCCAAGGTTTCAAGGAGCCATGAAAAGAACCGACTATCGTAGATCAGACGCGACACCAAACATCCCCAGCCCACCGGCGCCCCCCTTGGCGCTGCCCCAAACGCGGGAATGTTCCCTAGCGGATAAAAAACGGGCGGACAAGGAATTTCCCTGTCCGCCACGTAGTTTAAGAGCGCGACCCCACTCAGGCAAAATGGGATCGCGCTATTTTACTCGTTTGAGTACCTTCAGATCTCAGGCAAAAATCTTTAGGTGCTCAAACAATCGCAAGCCACGTGCCAGGTTTTAGTCCCATATATTTCATATAGTTACGAGATTTCGTCTATAATCGGGACAAACCGATATGAGAAAATATGTTCCATATTGAAACATTGAGCCAATTTGGAACAATGTGTATTCAGGCCCCTAACGCATCGCGTAATCTGGCCTCGTCTTGCGCGTCCACCCACAGGTGCGGGGACAGGCGCAACATGTCTCCCCTGAAACTTGCCGATATGTTGTTCAGCTTGAAAAGCTGTCCAATTTCGTCGGCCCGTGCGCCGATCTTGACACCCAGCATGTGTGGGGCGCGAAGCTTTGCGGGCACACACTCGAAACCGACACCGTCTAACTTGGCTGCGAGCCTGGCATTGAGTGCAGAGAGTGTGTTCGCAATATTGCCCACGCCCCACTCCAGTAATTGCAGCAAGCCCTCTTCGAAGATCGGCATCAGGATCAGTTGGGAACGCTCCCCCATGTCAAAACGTCGGGCGCCTGGCTGGAACTCCTGGCTATAGTTCACCAGGGCGCGAAAATCCTCGCTGTCCTTGCGGCTGATCCAGTGCTGTTCCAGGCCCACCCCATGCTGCCAGCGCGGCGCAACATAAAGCACGCTGAGGCCGTATGGTGCCATCATCCATTTATAGCCTGCGGCTACAGCAAAATCGGGGTCTATTTCGGTAAAATCAGTTGGCATGGCGCCAAGGGACTGCGACAGGTCCAACACCAGCGCCGAAGCCACCTCCTTGCATTTCCGGGAGATTGCTGCAAGGTCAAGCGTCACCCCTGAGGACCAATAAACATTGGCAACGGACACAATCGCAATCTTGTGCCCAAAGCGGTCCATCGTCTCTAGCACAGCTGTGGTCCAGTCGCCATCGGTTGGCGTGGCCACCGTCAATATCTCGCCACCAACGCGGCTCGCAAGCGCCTGCCATTCATAGACATTTGAAGGAAACTGTTCTTCGAGCAGCAGGATAGCCTGCCCGCTTCTGAAGGGCAGGTTTTTCGCTGCGGTCGCAATCCCGTAACTGGCAGCAGGCACAAATGCAACGTCGTCCGGCGTTACGCCCATGACCTCTGCCGCAAGCGCACGTGTTGTCTCTGTTTTGTCGAAGAAACCCTCTGGCGCGAGGTTCCAGGGGTGAGAGGAAAGTTTGAGAGCTGCCTCACCCGCAGCCACCTGTTTCTTGGTCAGGGGCGTCATATAGGCCGCGTTGAGGTAACAAACCTCCCGCGGCATATCAAAAAGCTGTCGTTGAGAGGGAAGTATCATGAGCAGGCCCCGTATTATGTCCGGGCCTGAAGAGAGTTAGTGACCGCGGACCAGTCTTTCATAGGCGATGAGCAGCACACCGATGACTGATTTCGAAAACCCGGCAGCCTCAAGAAGGCGCGCCACAATCTTCTTATCGCCCTGCCCCAGCTTGGCCTCGACCGCGTTGTAGGGGCGGTCAAGCCGCACAGACAGGGCCATGGTGAACAAACGGACATTGCCATTTTGCAGATAGTTGAGCAACACATCAGACGTCAGGCTGCCAATGTCATTGAGCTGACGCAGGTAGTTGTGAATCTCGCTCAGCGGCGCCATCTCGAGAGTGCGGGAGAAAACCTGTCGGTTGGCCATGGACACCAGGTAAGACGCATAGTCGGTCGCAAGGCCAAACTTCTCGGACAAATATTCGCCATAGCGCTTCGACACCTTGAAGATGATGCGCTCAACCACCTCAGCCGGCAGGTCGGCCCGTTCGGAAAGCTTTTCCATCAGGCTGCGCTCTTCAGGGAAGCGCTCCACCACGCGTTTGTGGCTGCGTGCGGACATCGCGGCTGTATCATTCGCGACAAGGCTGGTGACGGCGCCGAAGGTGCCGACATCACTGATTGCGAAGCTCACCGCTTCGGAGAGATTGTTGCGCTGTGCGATCGCTTCCTGCTGGGCAGAGCCACAACTGCGCACGATGTCTTCGAGGAAACTGTCATCAATCGCCTGAGAGGCCACCAGGAACGGCATAGAAACCCGGTCAATGTCCTGCACCAGATGTGAAACAAGGTCACCAGGCAGGAAATTGCAGGCACGCAGTTCCTTCGCCAAAGCCTCCCGTACCGAGACGGCAGCGTCTTCAACAAGAAGCTGGGCCAGTTCAAGCGCATCTTCATGTTCACTGCCATCGCTCTCACGTGCCAGAATGCGACCGACCTTGCGGGCGATCTCCACCCTTGCTTCCAGGTCGATATTTCTTAATTCCTGCATGTGCGATACATCGAGACTCATTCAGATCACCCAAAACCGATACGGCAGTATGCCATAAGACTGAATTGCGCGTGCTGATACGGGGTTTGCATAAAAATTCCTAGGAAAAAGTAACCGGCTTCAAACCTTTTGCGAAACGTACTGCGTTATCTTTGTATATTTTCGCGGATAACTTGATCATTTCGAGTTGCTGTTCGGTCAACTGCCGCACCACACGTGCGGGCGAGCCCACGATCAGCACTCCGGGCGGAAACTCCTTGCCTTCGGTGATAAGGCTGTTGGCGCCGACGATTGAGCCTGCCCCAATTTTGGCGCCGTTGAGAATGGTGCTGCCCATGCCAATGAGGCTCTGATCGCCAATATCACAACCGTGCAGCATGACCTTGTGGCCAATCGTCACTTCCTCACCAATTTTGATCGGCGCGCCAATATCGGTGTGCAGGACAGAATTATCCTGAATATTGCTGCCTCTGCCAATGGTGATGGGGTCATTGTCACCACGAATAGTGACACCAAACCAGACACTGGCCTGGGCTGACAGTTTCACATTGCCAATGACTGCAGCATTATCGGCTATCCAGACGCTGTCATCTTCAAGAACCGGTCTGACGCCATCGAGTTCATAGAGCATATATCCCCCATCTCCTTAGGTGCAAGTGTACACGAATATCAATTCTTGCCAATAATTTAAGAGTAATTCATCCGCGACAAAATCCAACTGATGCTTTATCAAACGCGGACAAGTTACCGTGATGACCTGGCATGAAAAAAATAGAACATAACGATCTGGCATGGCGCGACAATGCGCCCTTATCCGCCAACTTCGGCGACGTCTATTATTCCGCAGAAAATGGCCTGGCGGAAACCAACTATGTTTTTCTTCACGGTATCGGCGCGCCGGACGCATGGCTCGGGTCGGATCATTTTGTCATTGCCGAAACCGGCTTCGGAACCGGCCTCAACTTCCTTGCCACATGGAAGGCGTTTCGCGAGAGCGGGGCAACAGGACGGCTGACCTTCATTTCGGTCGAAGGATATCCACTTACGGAACGCGCACTTGAGGCGGCCCATGAAACCTTTTCCGAGATCGCGGACTATGCGGCGAGCCTGCGTGCAGCGTGGCCGCCGGCCTCGCCCGGCTTCCACAAACGGCATTTCGATGGCGGCAAGGTAAACCTGCTCCTGATGTTTGGGGATGCGGCGGCAAGTTACGCCCGTCTCGATGCTGCGGTCGACGCCTGGTTTCTGGATGGCTTCGCCCCGGCCAAAAACCCGGACATGTGGTCAGACGCCATGTTTGACCAGATTGCTCGCCTCGCCAAACCGGGCGCGCGTTTTGCCACCTTCACGGCTGCAGGTTTTGTCCGGCGTGGATTGGCAGCACGAGGGTTCGAGGTTGCCAAGGTCAAGGGATACGGAACAAAACGCGAGCGCCTGATCGGGCAAATGACAGACAAGTCCGTCGCAACAGCCAACGTTACAGAGCGCCCGGAGTGGGCGAGCCTGACACGGGCGAAGGGTGGCCCCGTTGCGGTTATTGGCGGCGGCATCGCTGGTGCCAGTATGGCCCATGCTCTGCGCACTCGCGAGCGCGAGGTCCTGCTTTTTGAGTGCCCTGAGCACCCTTCGGCCAGCAAAGTGCCAGCTGCCATTCTTGCCCCACGTTTTGTGCTTGATAACCAACCCATTTCTGAGTTTTTCACCGCGGCCTATGCCTATGCCGCAGCGTTTAAGCCGTATGAGACATCGTGGGCAAGCACGGGCGGCATCTCCATGCTGCCAAAGAGTGCGAAGGACGCCGAACGGCTGCGTGCTATCGCCCGGCATCTCGACTGGTCGCACGACTGGCTTGAACTTTTGGAGACCGGGCTTCGCTTGCCGCGCGGTGGCAGCATTGATACTGCGCGCGCACTCACTGCCCTCAAGGCTGGCTCAACGGTATATCAAAGCGCGGTTAAAAGCCTCACACCCACGCCTGATGGATGGCGCTTGAGCACCGACATCGGCAGTTTCGAGGCCGCCCACGTGGTCATCGCCTGCGGTATCGAAAGCACTTCCTTGCTGCCAGCGGGCGCGTGCCCACCACTGCGCCCCAACCGCGGGCAAGTTGAAATTGTACGCGGTGACGGCCTTGCTGCAGGATCGCTTGCTTATGGCGGTTACCTGACGGCCGAAATTGCTGGCGAAAGAACCCTGGGTTCAACCTTTGACAGGCTCGAAAGCTTTTCCGCGGAAGATTTTGCGCCGCGCGAGGAAGACCGGATGCGCATTCTCGCCACCTATGAAGCGGTAACAGGTAAAAGCTTCCCGGCGACAAGCATCACTACCTCATGGGCTGGCGTGCGAGCAACAACGCCGGACCACCTGCCCTACGCAGGCCCCGCCTTTGATGCTGTTGCAGTTTCAAAACAATATGCCGCACTTGGGCGGGATGCCAACATTGGCGGGCTTGGCGCGGCCCCCATAGTACCCGGCCTCAGCATGTTCACCGGCCTAGGCTCAAAAGGGTATCAGTATGGCCCCGTATTGGCAGACTATCTCGCCGCCAGCCTGTGCGGTGAGCCCCTGCCCCTGCCGACGGATCATATCGCGGCGCTGCACCCGATGCGCGGGCTTATCCGCTCCATCATTCGAGGTCAGTCGGCCTCATTAAGCTGACGCTCGACCTCGCGCAATTCCTCAAGCTCGCGCTTTTTGCGCCGCCCGTAAGGCCACAGGGCGACAATCGACGCCCCCATCACCACAATGGCGAGCACCATCATCTTGTTGAAATAGGCAAGCCGCTCGGGCGTCAGTTCACGGGTGCCGTCATGGATCACCCAGTAAGCAAGTGGGAATATGGCGATGGCCGCGAGGCCTAACCAATTGTTCAGTTTCACATATTTCACCGCCGCGTCCGCCCGCTTCATCTGCAGGCGCACAAGTGAAAGCGCATCGTCTTCCGGCCGCCCCCACGCGCCGCGGCGAACCCACAGGCAGCCGTAACCGCCACCAAGGCTGAAGACCATGCCGAACACACCAAACACCATTTGCGCAAGCGACTGCGCGTCATAAGTCATATAGGCAAACACGCCAAAACCGGCAAGGCACACGATCATCTCGAAACTTGTGATGATCCGCATGCGCCACCACACCAGCCCGGCATTCTTCGCCAGCCTTTGCATATCGACCGGTGGGCTGTCCTGCCAAAGGCTTGTCAGGTCGTCCCAGTCAGGCTGGTTTTCGTTCATGTCTTTGCGGTCACTCATGACACGCCTCCTCGCTCGCGCGTCGTGCGCACCATGGCAAGCTTCAGCGCTTCCTTGGCGCGGGCAAAACGCACCATCGCGTTATTTTCGGAAATTCCCAGAGTTTCAGCGATCTCCCGGTGGGAGAACCCCTCAAGCGCCAGGGTCGTCACCTGCCTGAGATTGAGCGGCAGTCCCCGAACAGCTTCAAGCAGCATCAGCCTCTGCTGTTCTTTCTCAAGGGTGGCCTCCGGCCCATCGGCAACACAGGCGAGATTTTCATCAAGCTCCGAGCGGCGCGGTTGCCCGGCCGATTTGGCCACGTGGGACACGGCCCGGTTTTGCGCCACGCGAGCAACAAAGGCTTTCAGGCTGCCGTCCCCCCTGAACTTTGGCAATGCCTGCCAGAGCGCAAGGGAGATTTCCTGCAGTACTTCCTGTTGCTGTGCCGGGTCTGCCTCGTAGGAGGCAACGATCCGGCCCAGCATCGGGCCGTAGTCTGAAAGTACCGTCTTGAAATCCACCCTTGCCCCCAAGCGTTCTGATCAGGCGTCCGCGAGCATGTGTTCGCTCGTCAGTCGTTTGACCGTCAGTGTAAGGCAAAGTGCCGTGCCTACAAGCCCCGCTGCAATGGCGGCCAGGGTCAGCTTCATGTCCACTACGCCGGAGAAGAAGATGCTGCCCAGACTTTCCATGTCCGAGAAAATGGGCAGATAGTGCACAAAGTCCGGCAACTTGCTGTCACCATAGATTTTGGCATAGCCCACGATCGCGGGCACCATCATCATCATTGACATATAGGTCTGGCCTTCCTTGAAGCTCTTGGCGTGGATACTGACCACGAGCTGCAGGGATGCCACAAACATGCAGAACGTGACCATCTGGAAGATCGCAAGCATGAGGCCGGGCGCCGTGACCTTGATGGCAAAAGGCAAGATATCGGCCGGGATAAAGCTGATCGAAATCAGGTTTATCGTCATGGTTGCCAAGGTGCCGATCAGGCCAAAGCTGGCCACCATCGCCCATTTGCCAAGCGTGATATTTGCACCTGACACCGGCAACGCCATGAGGGACGCAAGGCTTTGCCGTTCGCGCTCACCGGCCAGCGCGTCAAGCGCCACGCTCAGGCCCACAACAAACGGCGCGAGGGTGAACAGCAGCATCACCATGTTCCCCATAACCTTGTTGATAAAGCTTGCCTTCGAGACATCGGCGGACACCACCTGAAGCGGTGCCATCAGCCCCGTGGGCACACCCCGCGCAACAAGGCGGACACTGGCGACCTGTTGGCTGTAGGCCATCAACGCCCCGCTGACCTTCATGCCACGCTCGGAGGTGGTTTTGGATGTATCGTTCACATAAAGCCAGACACGCGCACTGCGCCCCTCTTTGAGGCGCTCGGCATAGTCGTCCGGCAACACAACAAGTGCATCCATGCCGGTTGGCAAACTTGTCGGCACACCGTCGGTTTCAACTGAGGTGACAACGAAGCCCTCACGCTCCATGAAGGCAACAAGCCCTGGTGCCTGCGCCATGCCGTCAATCGCGACGGCGCTTTTCACGTCCGGCGCGCGGTCATCCGACATCAGGTAGAACAGGAAGGCGAACATGAGCGGGAAGCCGAAAACATAGGACACGATGGCAATCAGCGCCCGTTTGTCGCGCAGCATGTCCTTCATTTCCTTGCGGTATACTGTGAAAATTGCGCGGTTCATGCCACGTTCCTTTCCGTTTTGCCGGTGCTGGTTGCTGCCGTTGTGAGGGAGACAAAAGCTTCCTCAAGGTTTGGCTGCCCACTCTGTTCCACAAGAGATTTCGGGGTGCCATCAGCGCACACCACACCGTCAGCCACCATGACCACATGGTCCGACAGCACTTCAACTTCCGCCATCACGTGAGAGGAGAGCAACACACAGTGCCCTTCCGCCTTGAGGCTCAGCAGGATTTCACGCAGAAGCCGGATGCTCATGACATCAAGGCCCCGCGTGGGCTCATCAAGCACGATATTCTTGGGTCGGTGCACAATCGCGCCCGCGAGTGCCACCTTCATGCGCTGGCCCTGGCTGAACCCTTCTGTGCGCCGGTCGAGGATATCCTCCATATGCAGAAGCCTCGTCACTTCCTCGACTGCCTGGTCACGCGCTGCCCCGGCAAGGCCCTGAAGCTCGGCAAAGTAGCCAATATGCTCCCGTGTCGTAAGGCGGGTGTAGAGGCCAAACTGGTCAGGGAAAACACCCAGCCGGGCTTGTGCCTTCAGGGGCTCACGCGTGACATCAATGCCGTCGACCGTCACCGTTCCCTTGGTCGGCTTCAGGAGGCCGGCCACTGCCCTGAGGGTCGTCGACTTGCCCGAGCCGTTGGCGCCCAGAAGGGTGGTGATCATACCGTCCTCAGCGGTGAAACTCACGTCCCGGACCGCCTGCACCTCACCAAAATTCTTGGCAATTCCGTCAATTCTGATCATGCCAGCCCCCCCTATTTCACATTGCCATTGATGCCAACAGCAAGCGGCAGGCGCTTGAGATGATCGATGCAGCTTGCATCGACCGCTTTGGCATCAAGGGTTTCAACAAAATCGCGCATCACATTCGGCATACAGGCCACATGGCCGGTATTGTGCCCGGTGCCCGGCACGACGATATGCCGCCCGTTTGGAAAGCCCTTCACTAGGTGTTCTCCCATTGATGGTGGGGTAACCGGGTCGAGGTCCCCTGAGAGCACGAGGGCTGGCACGTCGCTTTCAATCGGCAACAGCGCGTCGGCTTCAGCGAGCGTCGAACGCCAACCCATGCAGCCCGCTTTCCAGAACTGGTAATAGCTGTCGCTGGCGAAACTGCCTTCGGCGGCCCTTGCCACTTCCTCATCCGTCACACGCGGGATCTCGTCACCGCAGAGGATCGAGTAGGTAGTACCGAGAAACATGCTCTCGGACACAGCCGTGCCGCCAAGCAGGGAAGCGACCAGCGGCTGCAGGTTACCCTTGGCAGCCATGTCGACCACAAGCGGGATATGAACGGTGCTGTCAGCGGCGTAGAAGGCACCGCGCAGTGCCTCGACGGCAAGCCCAAACATAAGCTTCATCTCGATCGGCTCACCGCTCAGCGGGTCCGGGCCATTGTAGGTAAGCTCGCCCGCCTTGGCCTTGGCCATGATGGCATCGATATCCGCTTCAAAATTCGGAAACCTCTCGGCGCATGCGGGATCTGCCGCGCAGTCTTCAGCGATTTTCCGTTTGGCACGTTCCGCACTTGCAGGCGCGGTTGTGAAGAGGGAAACGTCAGGCGGCAGCACACCGTCAACGATGATGCTGCGAACACGCTCCGGGTAGCGACGCAGGTAGAGCGCCACCGTGCGCGTGCCATAGGAACCACCCCAGAGGTTAAGTTCAGGGTACCCTAGGCTCGCCCGCACTTCCTCCGCGTCCCGCACCACATTTTCCATGGTGATGTGACGTACGTCGATTTCCGCCTTTTCCCGGCACTCCTCCGCAAGCAAGGTCAGATCCTCCAGGGTGTCGGGGATCTGTTCCCCTTCACACTGCACACCTGCAGACCGTCCGGTGCCGCGCTGGTCCAGAAGCACAATGTCGCGTTTCGCGCGGATCGGGTCGAATGCCAGCCGCACCAGTGCACCATAATCGCCCGCAGCCTGACCAGGCCCGCCCGCAAAAACCAGAAACGGGTCTGCTGCCGGGCTGCTGGATTTTGCCTGAACAATAGTCGCATGGAGGGTGATGCTGCCACCTTCAGGGTTGCCATAATCAAGAGGCACATCGAAGCTGGCACATTTCACTTTTTCCTTGATGCCCGCCAGAAAGCAGGGCTCAAGTTTTTTGGGTCCCTCGTCAGCCTGGGCTGTGCCACCAAGGGTGGCAAGCCCAAGCCCGAAGGCTGCTGTCGCTACTCGGGTTATATATCGCAAAGGTCTCTCCTCTCGAACTGGCCTTTCAGAGCATACAGTCCGGCCTGAGAGAAAAACCTTACAAAAAATTTTGCTCCTCTGTTGGAAACCAGCAAATCCGCGCGTCAGGCTGTCTAGTGCCGCCGGTCGGCAACCCGGCCTGAGAGCACATCATCCTTGAGCCTGCCCGCAATTTCGTTCAGGTGGTCGAACTTGTGCTCAAAGGTGCCCGTGCCTTGCGTCACCGAACGCAGCTCTATGATCAGGTCCTGCATTTCAGACGCTGGCATCTGCGCGTCAATCACATCCCAGCCCGGCCAACCGGCACGGGCATCAAAGCCCATGATCTGGCCCCGTCGTGTGGTGATCATGGCGTTGATCTTGGCCATATGGATTGAAGGCGCCATGACGCGCACATGTTCAATCGGCTCCAGAAGCACTGGTTCACAGCCCGGCAGCGCATCGGCCATGGCCATGCGTCCCGCCATCTTGAAGGCCATGTCGGAACTGTCGACGCTATGGGATTGCCCATCCGTCAGGGTAACCGCGACATCCACCACAGGGAAACCGAGTGGCCCCTGTTTGAGGTATTCCTTCACGCCCGCCTCGACGCTGGAGATATATTGTTTCGGGATCGAACCACCGTGGATTTTCTCCTCAAACTCGAACCCCTGCCCGATGGCACGCGGCTTCACTTCGATCACCACATCGCCAAATTGGCCATGCCCCCCCGACTGCTTCTTATAGCGGGAATGCTGGACCTTGGCTTTGCGGATTGTTTCCTTGTAGGGCACACGCGGGAAGGAAAAGCGTACGTTCACGCCGTATTTTTCGGTAAGGCGTGTGCGGGCAGTGCGCATGTGGATTTCGCCCTGCCCCCAGAGGAGAAGCTGGCCGGTATCCTCGCGGTGCTCCACTTCAAATGAGGGGTCCTCCTCGAGGAGCTTCGATAGCGCCTCGGAGAGTTTTGCCTCGTCCTTGCGGTCAGGCACCTCAATGGCTTGCGCATATACTGCTGGCAACTTCTCTGGCGCAGGTGCGCCGCTGCCGCCAATCGTGTCGCCCGTGACCGCGCCGTCAAGCCGCGCGATGGCCACAAGATCACCCGCTTCGGCACGCGTGGATTTCTTGAGCTCCGGCCCGTTCACACTGAACAGGCCGCTGATGCGGGCGCCACCAACCTGTGCACCGTCTGCAAGGCAGCCCTTGATCACCCTCGCAAATGAAAGTTTGCCCATATGCGGTAGGTATTTGGTCTTCAGGATATAGGCGGCATCCGTGCCCGAATTCTTGGGCATCATGCGTTTGGCCGCCAGGGTGAAGTCCGGCATTTCATGGCGGAGCGCCTTCATAAGCCGTCGGATGCCATAGGAATTCAGGGCACTACCCATCAGAACAGGCATGATATTGCCTGCCCGCAGGTCTGCTGCGAGGTCACGGAATATTTCCTCCGATGGCGGGTCGATATCGTCCAGCAGTTCCTCCATCAGATCGTCATGAAAATCTGCAAGGCGTTCCATCATCTGGAAGCGGTCATCTGCCACCTGGTCGACAATACCGTCCGCAGTGCAGGTAACCTCCCGGCTGCCATCTGTGCCGTAATGATAGACCCGGCGCGATGCGAGGTCGACAAACCCGCTGATCTCCCCACCCTCCCGCACCGGCACATGCCTGAGCACACAGGGAAGTGCGCTCACCTCCTCCAGCGCGCCAGCAAGGTCACGGATATGCACATTGCTGTGGTCAATCTTGTTGATGAACAGCAGGTGGGGAATGCCATCTGCCTCCAGTTCGTGCAACAGGGGGCTCAGCGCCTGTATCTTGTCAGGCTCGGGTTCCGCCACCACGATGGCGACATCGGCCGCATGCACCGCGTTGCGCATTTCCTGCAAAAGCTCGATCGAGCCCGGGCAATCGACGAATATATAGCGGTCGCCCAGATACTCCGCCTCGGCAACATTGATATCCACCCCCATGGACAGGGTCTTCGCTTCAATGCTGTCGTCAGCAAAAACCCGCTCACCAGTGCTCCGGCGGCGGGTTGTGTCTGTCATGAAAAGAATATTCTCAAGGAGCGTGGTTTTCCCGCTCGAATAAGGGCCCACGAGTGCTACCACCCGCGGGCTTGTCTGTGTGCCACTGGTCATCTTTACCTCCGTCCCCTGGGGTTGCATTTCACGGATAGCGGAACCGGGTTCCACCCTCCAACCGGGCGCAGGCATGATGTGCTTTTATCAAGCGGACTTCCCAAGCGTACCAGACGGGCCATAGAAATCAAAAAGCGGAAGGAATTTTTGAAAACAGAATCCTAAGCGATTGAAAAACAGGCGCTCTTCCGGAACACAAATTTGCGCGCGCTGGCCTGCCTCGTTAGGAAAACTGATTGCACGAGTCGCAAAATATGCCAGCGCCTTTCTGCTGCCTGTGTTGATATTGCACCGCAACATAGCTATCTAGGATGCGTGTCAAACGTGAGGGAAAGTCATGACTGCAAAGCGTACAGTTGAAATCGTTGAAGTCGGCGCCCGGGACGGGTTGCAGAACGAGAAGGTTCACTTCTCGACAGAGCAGAAACTCACCCTCATCACCCGCGCGATGGATGCTGGATTAAAGCGGCTTGAAGTCGCAAGCTTCGTGCACCCGAAACTCGTCCCACAGATGGCTGATGCTGAAGCTGTCATTGCAGGCCTGCCGGACATCAAGGAGGTCGAATATGTCGGTCTTGTGCTCAACAAGCGTGGGTACCTGCGCGCCCTTGAAACCCGCGCCGGCAACAAACGTGGTGTGGATGAAGTTGGCTGCGTGGCAACTGCGTCCAACACGTTTGGTGAGAAGAACCAGGGCCAGACACGTGACGAGTCTGTCGAGGTTTCCAAAGAGATCATCAAACTCGCCAAGCGGGACGGCATAAAGGCCCAGGTCACCATCTCGACTGCCTTCGGCTGCCCCTTTGAAGGCGAGGTTGACGAAGACGTGGTGATCGACATGGCCAAATCGCTCGCGGAAGCGGAACCGCGGGAGATTGCCATCGCCGACACAATCGGTGTCGCGGCCCCCTACCGGGTGACCCGCCTGTTGACACGCCTGAAGGAAGCATTGCCCGACGTTAGCTGGCGCGCACACTTCCACAACACGCGCAACACCGGCATCGCAAACGCCTGGGCCGCCTATGAGGCAGGGGTGGATGTGCTCGACAGCTCGATCGCTGGCCTTGGCGGCTGCCCGTTTGCCCCCCGTGCCACGGGCAACATCGGCACGGAAGATCTGATCTATATGCTCGACCGGTCACAGGTTGAGACCGGCGTGGACCTTGAAAAAGCCATCGCCCTCTCGCACTGGATCGAGGGAATTCTTGGTCGCCCTGCCCCGGCGATGGTCGCGGCTGCCGGTGGTTTCCCGAAAGGCACCCTCTAGAAAAAAGAAAAGCGGGCTGTCCGACCAAGGGACAGCCCAGGCTTTGCTCCTCACTTTTACCTGCAAACCGGCTTATTTTGCCTCGGCCACAAGTTTGTCGGTGCTGGCTTCAAGGCTGGCGAGCGCCCGTACCGACAGGTCATTGCGGTCGATCTGGGCTGCGCGCTCATAGTCGGCTTTGGCTGCGGTATAGTCGCCGCGTGCCTTATAGACGTTCCCACGGTTCACATAGGCACGCCAGAAGCTGCGGTCTTCACCAATGGCACGGTCGCACGCTTCTTCTGCTGCATCGAGATTGCCCTGGGCATATTCGATCGCGCAGATATTGCTGAGTACCGGCACAAGGCGCTCTGTCCCGATATCGGCGCGGGCCGCACGGCGCAGATGCTTCAGCGCACCGTCAAGGTCACCGGAGCGCAGCGCATTCATGCCGCGTTCGATATTCATGTCCTGGCCAAGATAGATGGTCTTGGTGGATTGTGCGCTGGCACTTGCACTCAACCCAACCACAGCAATCGTGGCTGCAATCACTGCTTTTTTGGTCAAATCAAACATTTTTTGTCTCCTCGCATGGGACGCTTGTCGTCCACTAGGTACAGCAGGTCGTCCTGCCGACGAGACAGATATGGTGATACGCATATGGATGATAATTGACAAAATTCGCAGGCTTGATATTCATATTTGAATTGCCACATAGGTGCCACATAGGTGACTGTAAGCGGATCATCACACCGCACAGGGAAGGACTGCATGATGCTCGACTGGGAAGACCTGAAATATTTTCTGGCCATGGCGGAGCAAGGCTCACTCTCGGCGGCAGCGCGCAAGCTGAACGTCAGCCAGCCCACCCTCTCCCGCCGCTTGACAGCCCTGGAGGAAAACATTGGCGCAGAGCTGTTTGCGCGCACACGCGCTGGGCTTGAGATGACCTTACTGGGCGAACAGATGCGCCACCACGCCCGCCATATGCAGGATGATGTTCACGCCATAGAGCGGCTCGTGACAGGCCATGACAGCAGCCTTTCAGGCAGCGTGATGATCTCCTGCATCGAGGCGATTGGTGCTATCTGGCTCGTGCAGCAGCTCGGGCCATTCATCGAGCAGTATCCCGGCATCACGGTCGATGTGAAAGTGGACAACGCGGTGTCTGACCTGCTCAGGCGTGAGGCCGATATTGCGCTCCGAATGTTCAGGCCGGTCCAGAACGACCTTGTCGCCCGCCGGACGGTGACGATGAACTACGGCTATTACGCCAGCAAATCATACCTTGACGCACGCGGCGCGCCAGAGACACTCAAGGAGCTGAAAGAACATAATTTCATCCTGCCACATGATGAGATCCTCACCCACACCAAGACAGACCCCCGCAAGGTGTATTCGCTGTCACGCTCAGCCACTTTCCGGTCGAACAGCATGATGGCGCTGGCAACGGCAGTAGAAAGCGGGTTCGGCATTGGCGCTTATAGCTGTGTGATGGCGGTTGATAAACCTGATCTCGTGCGCCTGTTTGACGACCTTGTCGTCTTCAGCACCGATATCTGGCTTGTGAGCCACGCGGAACTTCGCCGCAGCGCCCGTATCCGCGCCATGTATGACTATCTGGGCGACATGTTAATGAGCAACGGCGAGGCATTTGCCGGACGTGTGCGGGCAGCAGCGGCAGAATAGACCTGGCTCAGGCGGCACTGCCGCCTATCCAGTTGATCGGCTTCGCCTGCATCCGGGCGCGGTAAGCCTCCCAAGATGGGTCAGAAAGCCCGATGCGGTAAGGCAACCGTTCAGCCGGGATAAGGCTCCAGACCAAATCGCCGACTTTCCGGCACGGGAAAACCAGATCATCAAGCCGGTCATGCCAGGGTTCACCGTCACCAAAGTCGTCAAAGAAGTCCCACGCAATCAGGTTCCCGCGCCTGAGGCCCTCCGCCTCGTCACAGGGGCCCAGCATATCCTCAACGACGTCGGCCATCTCGGACTGCTCACGGGCACTGCCGAGCAGGCAGAACTGCTCCTGCCCGTCAATGTCCCTCAGCAGGAACCCTCTTGAGTTGGGCAGGTAATAATATTCGCTGTAGGGAAACATGGAGCGGATACTGCGCATAAGCTCCACCGTGTCAAACCGGTCGAGGCTATGGTTGCCGGACGCCCGCAACGCTTTCGTGAGCGGTTCAAGTTTGTCGGCCATATAGTCGCGGTGCAGCTCACCCATCATGGATTTGATTTTCTTCAGCGCGTCGGGGTCGTTTTTCGAAACGAAACGGTCGATCAAGCCATCGTTGAAGGCCCGGATCGTGGCTTCATCGCTCATCTGACCCGTAAGCAGGATCGTCTTCACGCCCATATCCGCGATACTGGCGCAAAACTCCAGCCCGCTTGTAGACGGCATCACCTGATCCACGATCACGACGGAGATCATCTCGAACCTGGTGCCCGAGTTGGCCAACCGCCTGAGCCGCGAGGACTTGAGGAGCAAAAGATGGTCCCCCACCTCGGCCCCTGCGCCTTCCGCGTGCGCGCTATAGCGTTCAAACACATCAAAGGTATCTTCGGCGATGGCCTGAGCGCGGGCGAGGCATTTGAGTGCACAGCCCGGCGACGAATACCCCAGTACCGCAGCGTCCCGACCAAGCACCGCCTTCAAGGACGCAAGGAAATCTTCATCGTCGTCCAGCAGAAGTGCCGTACATGGATGATAAACCGGAATTTCCGGATGATATGAACCAACCATTATCCCTCCCCGGCAGGCAACAATACGCGAAACTCGGTATACTCTCCTGCCTCAGAATAGCACTCTACAGCGCCTCCGAAACTGTCGATCACACGCTTGCAAAAGGCAAGCCCCAAACCTGCTCCGCCACTTGTTTCGGAATAGAAGCGTTCGAAAATCTTGCTTTTCACGTCTGCGCGAACACCCTTCCCGGTATCGCGTACACACATGAGATTTTTCCCCTCCGACCGCGAGAAGGAAATCTCCACATCGCCCTTTTCAGCCGCAGCCACTGCTGAAAAGGCGTTTTTCAGCAGATTCATCAATACATGCGCCATCAACAGGTCGTCTCCCCAGAAGGTAAAGTCCTCATCAGCGCGCACGCGAATGAGGGCACGTTCCTTTTCTGTTAGCGGATAGCGTGCCAGTACATCCTCAAGAACCTGCCTTATGGAGTGGTGGGAAAACCCGCTCCGGTCAAAGTTCTCCTCCCTGACATTGAGAAGCAGGCAGTCGACAATATGCGATGCTTTCTGGACATGGCGGTCAAGCCGTCGCGCCACCGCTTCATATTGCGCTGCACTGTCCGCATTGCCCTTTCCCAGCTGGCCGCACAGTTCATTGAAATGCTGCAGCTCGAGCCGCACCCCCAGAAGCGGTGTGCGCAGTTCATGCGCAATGGATCCCGCGAGGGCAACCGCCTTTTGGCGATTGGTGCGTATCATCCATTCTTCCGCCCATTTCATGGCCAGGGCCCCGGAAAGGGCGAAAAAAATCACCGGCAGGGTTTCAAGGATGTCATACCCGACCACCTGTTGATGTGGGGCCAGCATATAAGCGGCATAGGCGAGCGGAACCCCTACCAGAAACATGAACATGAAGGAAATGGCGTCCGCGACAATCGCCAGATAGAGAATTGAACATATCAGCGAGCCAAGCCACACGCCCGACGCACCGTTCTGTAAAAACATATAAGTGAAAAAAAAGGGCGCTGCGAAGGTCAGCGCTACAACCGAAAGCAGGTGATGTGCGCGCTCGTGATTCTTCCTGTGATAGTCGGACACTATCCACAGGACCGCAAACAGCACGCCTGCGACGCGCATATAGATGTTTTCATACGACTGCGGAAACAGGTGTGCCCAGAAATAATAGTAGAGCGGAAAACCCAGAATCGAGAAGAAAAGCCCCACCCGCATTTTCGCTCGAATATATTCGAAGTCCGCAACAAACTTGGAAAACAAGCCCATTTCAACAAATCCACTAAAAGTTGTTATTTAGCTGGATAATGAGCGAAATTATTCTGCGATACTTCCATGCGGCATTTTTATGCAGTCGCGCAGCATACCAGTGAAGGAACGCAAAATGCTCAGCTCATTCAAAAATAGTAGTTTCAATACCTATGAATGTAAACACGAGAGTCCTGCATTCATCGATGAGATGATGGCCGACATGATGGAGCCCTGTGGTTCAAGGCATCGTGGGCGGGCTGTACTCTCAAATTCACCATCGCCATTTGGCGCTGTCCAGATGCAGTCGAACGACTATCTGTCGCTTGCAGGCGACGAACGTGTTGCACGGGCCAAAGCCGACGTACTTCTGAAAACAGGCCATGGTGATGCCATCTCCCGCGTTTTCGCGCATGCCCGGCAGGATGTGCACCGGGCCTTTGAACAGCGTGTCGCCGCCATCACGGGCGCCGAAGACGCCGTCCTCATGATGTCTGGCTACAATGCAAACACGGGCGTTGTGCAAACTTTCGCAACCCCCGACACCCCGGTTTATATCGACATCATGGCGCACGCATCGTTGTGGGAGGGCATCCTGTGTGCACGTGCCAAAGCCCGCCCTTTCAGGCACAACAATGCCGATGACCTCAGGCGCAAGGTTGAGCGCTACGGCCCCGGTCTTGTGATTGTAGACTCGCTATACAGCACCAACGGTAACCTGTGCCCCTTGAACGATTTTGTTGAGGTGGTGGAGGCTACCGGTTGCGCGATCATTGTCGATGAAACCCATTCCTTTGGATGTCACGGAACCGGCGGCGGCGGAATCGCCATAGAACTTGGCCTTGCCGATCGAATCCATTTTCGCACCTTCGGGCTTTCAAAAGCCATGGCCGCCCGCGGCGGCGTGATCGTCGGTTCGGCACGCAATATGGAATATCTGCGCTATGAAGCGCGGCCAATGATTTTCAGCACCTCTGTGCTTGGATACGAAGTCGCAGGTTTTGACGCAGCGCTTGATATCATCGCTGAGGAGCCGTGGCGCGCACAGCGGCTGCACGCCAACCACCGGCATCTGCGTGCCGGCCTGCTGTCACTCGGCTACGACGTGCGGGACAGTGACAGCCAGATTATCTCTATCGTAACCGGCACCCTTGAAAACACGGTAACGTTCAGACGGTATCTTGATGAGCACGGCCTTCTCGGCTCGGTTTTCTGCCCGCCGGCGACACCTGACAACCGCATGCTGCTGCGCCTGACGGTAAATGCCGGACTGGAAAGTCATGCAATGCATCATGCGCTGGAGGTATGTGCAAACGCGATCCGCGATATTGACATGCGGGGCTGGCCGACACTCTTGAGCTAGATCTACGACTGTGAGGAATTGATGAGGTGCTGCACACGCACTTCATTGCCCGTACCGTGATATGTCATTTCGTCGAAGCAGGTTTTGGCCATGGTAATGCCGCGGCCATGTTTTTTGGCATGGGCCTCATCTTCGCTCAGGAACGCACTATGGTTGAAGCCCGGGCCGGGGTCGCGGATGGAAATACTGAGAGCGGTGTCGGTCCTTGCATACTCGACCACGACCTCATTGTTTGCAAACTCGGGCAACTTGCGGCGTCGCAAAATCTCGTCGTTGAGACCTCCCGCCTCAAGAAGTCTTCCTTTTTCATCGTGGCCGATACCGAGGCAGCCATGTTCAATTGCGTTGATAAAAAGCTCCATCAGTCCAATGGCAATGCCAATGGGTTCAGCGCTCACGGCTGCGAGACGGGTCGCGATTTTTTTTGCCTCACGCCTTGTCTTGAAAACATAGCGCCCTTCGCTGGCATCGTTGCTTAACGCAGCAAAATCGGGTGCTCGGTGAATGGCGACGGCAGTCAGGTCATCGGGAAGCGCCCCAGGCACCCGCATGTAAAACTGGTCAAGCAGCCGTTCAACAAGGGTCACGCGCGCGCCTTCAAGCTCGCAGTCGGCGACAAATTTCACGAAGCCATCCTCACCGAGGAAGCCCCCGTCAGGAGCCGGAGCCTCCGTCAGCACATCGGAATAGCAAAACAGGCTTTCACCCTCCGCGAGCTGGTCGGTCTTGTTTTCATATTTGGGCGCTTTCACGATACCCACCGGCATTCCGGCGCTGTCAAGCAGCCTGATGCCACCATCGGCAGACAGGATCATCGGGCGCGGCGCACCGGCCCCGGCATAAGTGAGCTCCCCGGTCTGGAAATCCAGCACGCCATAGAACATGGTTGCAAATTGCCCCAGCGGGAACGCCGGCTGCAAGGCAGCGTTCAGCAAGGTCAGGAAATCGGCCGGGTTGTCACGAAACGGCTCAAAACGAGCCATTGTGGCGTGTACGCGGAAAGTATTGAGGGCAGCGCTTACACCATGGCCGGAGATATCGAGAACATAAATGCCAAGCTTGTGGTCATCCACCCGCCAGCAGCCCCAGAGATCCCCACCGAGCTCAAACGAAGCTTTATAGAAGGCTTCTATCGTCGTACCGGTGGCTTTTTCAAGCTCGTGCACCAAGTCCCGGTCCGGCAGCAGCGAATGCTGCATCTCCCGCGCCATCACAAGCTCAGCCTGTATCCTGCTCTGGAACTTGCTGAGGCTGTTGATCAGGAACTTGTTTTCAAGGTGCATACGCACCCGAGCCAACAGTTCGGGCTGGTTGATCGGCTTCGAGACAAAGTCAGTGGCGCCGGAAGCAAAAACCTCTACCCGTTCTTGCGGCGTTTCCGATGCAGATTGCACAAGGATTGGCAATGCCGCTGTGTCGGTTTGTGCACGAAGGCTGCGGCATACCTCATAGCCCGAGACCTTGGGCATGTTAAGGTCAAGCACAAGAAGGTCAGGCATGTCTGCCGCAACCCGCTCTAGCGCTTCCGCACCGTCTTCAGCATAGGAAATGTTGGTGAAACCACCTTTTGTGAGGCAGGTCCCAATCATGGTCCGCATCAGCGGCATGTCGTCCACAACAAGGATTTTAGCGGCCCTGACCTCGTCAGCGACCTCGGTGACCCGGCCCGGGATCTGCATTGCTCCTGTATCCATTTGCCGCATCCCTCCCTGACCGGTAACCATGCCGCTTCGGGCGTCCTAGCCTTCCAGCAAATCAGAGAGCTTGGTCAGCTTCAGCATGCTTGCCACATGACCATGCGCGCCGGAAACACTGAGGCGCCAGCCACCGGTTTCGGCCTGATCACGCGCGATCAGGAACATGCCGAGGCCCGCAGAGTCCACCATGTTCACGTTCGACAGGTCAAACACACACGCCTTCGGGCTCTTTGCGGTCAAATCCTTCAGGAGTTGGCGAAACGCCACGTTTTCGGAGAAAGTGATATCGCCACTGAAAACGACCCTCAAGGAGTTGTCGTCACGAGAATCGATGCGGTATTCCATATATCTACCCCTTAACAGGTTAGTGATGATACAAGCGGCAGCCCACCTGATGTGGCAGACATATCGCGAAATAAGCCAATAAAAACAAAGGGCAATTGCTGCCCGAAGCATCTTTGCGGTTCACGCTACAGGGATTCGGTTAAACGACTTTTAACAAGCTACATACAAATAGCATAAATTTAACGCCGCTTCACATCCTGCATGATGACCGCCGCCGCGTTGTGCCCTGGCACACCTGTCACGCCCCCGCCAGGATGTGCCCCCGACCCGCAGAGATAGAGCCCGGCAAGCGGCATACGGTGGTCAGCATGGCCGAGCACCGGCCGCGCACTGAAAAGCTGGTTGGGCGTCAACTGCCCATGGAAAATATCGCCATCGATGAGGCCGAACTTGCGCTCAAGGTCAAGCGGGCTGTGGATCTGCCGCGCAATGATGCTGTCCTTGAAATTGGGTGCATAGCGAGTGACCGTCTCGATAACACAGTCTGCAGCCTGCTCGCGTACATCATCCCAGCTCTGTCCGTCCGGCAGATGTGGCGCAAAATGTTGGCAGAAAAGGCTCGCTACATGCTGCCCTTCAGGCGCGAGGCTGTCGTCCAGCGTGCTGGGGATCAGCATTTCCACGATCGGGTTCTTTGACCAGCCGTCACGCTTTGCATCGAGGTAGGCGTTTTCGAGATAATCGATCGATGGTCCGATCACGATCCCTGAAGAATGATGTGGCGCAACGCCTTCAGACGGCAAGCAGGTAAACTGCGGCAGCTCCTTGAGCGCCACATTCATCCGGAACGTACCGGAGCCGCTTGTCAGGCCCTTGATCCGCTTCGAGAAGTCGGTTGGCACGAGTGCCTCATCAACAAGGCTGCCAAACAACAGCTTGGGTGCGACGCCAGCAGCAACCGCACGTGCTTCAATAACTGTTCCGTCGTCAAGGCGAACCCCACGCACGCCCTTCGCCGTCGCCAGCACTTCGGCGACCGGGCTGTTGGTGCGGACTTCGGCCCCTGCCTCGGTTGCGGCCTTTAGCATGGCCTGGGAGATGGCGCCCATGCCGCCAATAGCATGACCCCACGCCCCTTTTTTGCCGTTCACCTCGCCAAAACAGTGGTGCAGCAGTACGTACGCGGTCCCTAGGGCACGAGGGCTCGTGAAAGCACCAACGATACCATCAAACGCGTAAGCCGCTTTGATGACATCGCTTTCGAAATAGCGATCAAGCATATCGGCGCAAGACTGGGTCGCCATATCCAGGAACAGGCGCTGTGCTTCAATGGGCTGCCGCATGGTACGCAAGCCCAGCGACGCAGCCTGCATAAGGTCCCGAAGGCCCCCTGCTGCGTTCGGCGGTGACTTGAGGAGCAGAGACCTGAGCTCATCCGCAACGGCCTCGATGTCCGCCTCGTACCGCTCAAGCGCTTCCGCATCCACTTCAGAAAATTTGGCAAATTCACGCCGCTTGGCAGCGCCGTCAGCCGGGAACATGAGGTAACTTTCGTCGTCCAGTGGGAAAAAGTTGGAGGCAGCGCGCTCAACTACTTTAAGCCCGTGCCGGGCCAGCTCCATGTCAGCAATGATTTTAGGGTTCAGCAGGCTGACAGTATAGGACGCACTCGAATTGCGGAATCCAGGGTGAAACTCCTCGGTGACCGCAGCACCACCCACGACAGAGCGGCGCTCAAGCACCAGCGTTTTCAGCCCTGCCTTGGCGAGATAAAAGGCACAGGTCAGACCATTGTGTCCCCCACCCACAATCACAACATCATACATCAATAGTCCTCCCCACGGGGTATCCACCCCTTTTACCTACCCTTGATTTACCTGCCGCAAAAGCGGCACAGATTGCCAGCGCAATGGCACGCCCAAACTCGAGTTCCCCATCGTGCGCAGGCGCAATTTTCTGTCATCGTGCCGCATCCGGGCTTCACAAGCCAGCGACAATTGGATACAAGCAAAAACAAGCTCTAGTCGCCGGCCCAGCTCCGGCAGATGACACAGGAAGTCTTTGAATGAAAACCGTTTTTGTCATGATCAAATGTGAACTCGGGCGCACCTATGACGTTGCAGCCCATCTTGCCGACACGGTACCCGAGGTTCGCAGCGTCTATTCGACCTCAGGCAACTACGATCTTTTGGCACAGTTTCAGTTGGCTTCCGAACAGGAGATCGGTCGTTTTATCACAAAGACCGTGCAAACAGCACCTGGTGTCAAGGATACCTACACGATCATTGGCCTGAACGCCTTCACCGAAGACAAGGTAGACGTAGGGCCGGACGGCATCTAGCCCCCTAAACGAAGGCTGTGACAGAAAGGGCGCAAATGAATGCGCCCTCTTGCATTTGCCTCATTTCGCCTTGGTATAAACCTCGCGACCGCCAACATAGGTAGCCGTCACCGAAATCTCGCTGATATCAGTGGGTTCCACCTTGTAGGGGTCCGCATCCAGCACGATGAAGTCCGCCTGTTTGCCAACTTCGAGCGAACCACGGATACCCTCCTGCCCCATGAGATAAGCGCCTTCAATTGTCAGTGCCCGGATCATATCGTCGACACTGAGTGCTTCTTCCGGCAACCATGTTTCGCCATCTGCCGCGTGAGGATCACGGCGAAGCACAGCTACCTCCATTGAATCAAACGGGTCACTCGTCGAGACCGGCCAGTCGCTGCCCCATACAACACGGGCGCCCGCGTTTTTGAAGCTTTTGGCGGGGTATAGCCAGCGCTGTACGTCTTTCTCCAGGAACGGCTCCGTCAGGTCCGTGATATAGGAATCACGGAAATGCCACAGCGTTTGCATGTTTGCACTCACGCCAAGCGCCGCGAACCGGCTGATGTCTTCCGGCTGCACGATCTCAAGGTGTGCGATATGGTGACGGTTGTCCGTTTCCCCGTTCGCCCCCTTCGCGGCCTCAACCGCGTCAAGTGACACGCGGACAGCGCGGTCGCCAATCGCGTGCATATGCACCTGGAAACCGGCAGCATCGAGCTTGGTCGCATAAGCCGCGAGTGCATCTGCACTCAGGTTCAACTCACCAGCATGGTCGGGGCCGAAGGGGGCTCCGACATAAGGTTTCAGCATGGCAGCCGTATGGTTTTCCGCGACACCGTCGACAAAAACCTTCACGGCTTCAGCGTCGAGCATGCCTTTGCTGCGTTTCCGGTAATCCTCGCGCCGTTTGGATACCCGATCCACCGTCGCATCAACATTCTCGAGCGTGATTTTGGACGTGACCATTTCGTCAGCAGCCAGCAACGAGACACGCATATGCTGCGGCAAGTCGGCCCGCTCAGACGCCTTGAGGTAAGCTTCCTCGAGCATATCGTCCATGATTGCCGCATCGATGCTGGCGGTAATGCCATGGGAAAGCTGGTAATTGATACCCGCATCAAGGTAGGTCAGAACATCGGCGAGATCCGGCACCGGCAGATAGGGCACAAAAAGCCCCATCGCGGACTCACGAAGTGTGCCTGATGGCTTTCCGTCCTCACCGCGCTCGATACGGCCATTCTCCGGGTCGGTCGTCGTTTCATCGACACCGGCCAATTTGAGCATCGCGCTGTTCACCCAGCCATTGTGGCCGTCGGCAGCCGAGAGGAAAACAGGCCGGTCAGGCACAATCTCATCAAGCAGCTCCTTGCCTGGGTTGGCCTCGGCAAACAGGCTCAACTCCCAACCAGAACCAACGATCACCGGCAGTTCCGGATGAGCTTCAGCATAGGCCTTTACCGCCGCGAGCACTTCATCCGCCGTGGCTACACCACCGAGTCCGAGCCCAAGAAGCGTGCCGCCACCATCAGGCAGGTGTGCATGACTGTCGGTAAACCCCGGGAAAACCGCGCGCCCACCAAGGTCGGTCACCTTTGTGTCCTCGCCTACAAAGGCGCGGGCGCCAGCGTCATCGCCCACATAAACGATCTTGCCGTCCGATACTGCGATTGCCGATACCACGCGGGCATCGCCGTCAACGGTGTAGACTTGGCCATTGGTCAGGACCATATCAGCCGCGTTCTCGGCAGTATTCCCGGAACAGCCCCAAAGGGCCAGGCTCATGGCGGTAGTCGCCAACAACAAAGGTTTCATTCCAAGCTCCCCAATAATGTGATCACATTTTCTGCCATGCTGACAGATTATGTGACCTCATTCAAGGCATCTTCCACTCGGCCTGTTCAATTGCGGCGAATAATTGTTGATCACAAAAGCCGCTAGGCAGCATCACCACGGCGCATCAGGTTAAAGATCACCCAGACCCACACCAGCAGTATCGACATGATGGCGATGCTCACGACAAAAGGGAGTTCATGGAAGACCCCATAGAGCAATCCAGTCAGGATAGGCCCAAGTGAACGGCCAAGCGCCTGCATGCTCTGGAAAACGCCCATCACCAACCCACGCTCACCTGCATCACTCCCTTTTGACGCGATGGAAAGCACGGACGTATTGAAGATTGCGGTACCTATACTGACAAAGGTCAGCCCGGCAAAAACCCCTGCGGTGACCGGCGAGAAGGCGATAAATGCGAGGCCGGATGCCATAAAGGCAATGCCGGACTTTGCCAGCGCCATCTCACCGAAACGTTTGGCAAGCCGCCCCACAAGGCCGCCTTGCACCACAATGAGAATAAGACCAAAATAGGCAAACATAACCCCAAGGTCACGCGGCCCCCAGCCGTGCTTGTCGTTCATCAGGTAAGACATGATGGCTTCCATCATCGCAAGGCCGAAGGTGAAAAAACACATTACAAAGCCAAGCTGCAGCAACAGTGGCTGCCGACCGAGCCGGAAGATTGCCTGCAACCGCCCTACTCCGGTTACTGGCGTGGCCCCGTCCTGTCTGAAACTCTCTCGGAACCTTATGGCGACCACAGCCGCACCGAGAAGGCAGGCAACAAACGAAACCTGCGCTGGCGCTGAAATATTGGCGACCTCGGCACTTGCACCGCCGAGCACGGCCCCAACTGCCGGACCAACCGTAAAAGCAAGCCCGATACCGGCGCCGATTAGCCCCATGCCTTTTGCCCGACCTTCCTGCCCGGTCAGGTCAGTCACCGCCGCATAAAGAACGGCTGAATTGCCTGCACACAGCCCGGTGAACACAAGCCCAAGGTGAAGTTTCAACACGCTGTCCGCGCCAAAAGCGATAAATGCGTAGGAAAGCGCGGCCAGAACAAGGCTGCCGACAAGCACCGGCTTGCGCCCTACCCTGTCTGACATCCGACCCCATACCGGCCCGGACAGGAACTGGGCAAATCCATAGCTTGCGAGGATCGGTGTCGCGAGCGCCTCGCTCGCGCCAAGGTTTTGCAGAACAAACATGATGGACGGCAGCAGAAGCGCAAAGCTACCCATCACGACGAAAATAACCAGAAACAAAACCGGCATGAATGCCCCGCGTGAAATTACCTGAAGTCAAAAAGCGAAGGGCACCTGAGTAAGGTGCCCTTGGCAAAAATACAAGACGCGGCGACTACCGCTTCGGTTTCTCTTCCTCTTCGGACTCTTTTTTCGCCGGATCGTCCTTGAGGCTGCCTTCCTTGATCAGGGCCTGTTTGGTTTTCTCCATTTCAGCCCGTTTTTTGGCGGCTTCCTCCCGGCGCTTGTCGCGTTCCTCATCGGCGGCAAGCCGCGCAGCAGCCTCTTCCATCTGCCATTTGACGATCAGGTCGTCGAGATACTGCATGAGGTTTTTGTCATGTTCGGCAAGTTTCTTGGCTTTTTTCGCCTGGGTGATCCCCGACGACTTGAAGCCCGACATTGCCATGGCTTCTGCGAGATCGGTGGCAATGATTGCCGATTCAGGGATCACTGCCTCTGCCTGCTTCAGGTGTGTCGTCGCGTCGTTACCCATACCGAGTTCAAGATATGCTCGACCAAGCATGGCGTGAACCTGCGCATCCTCTGCGCCCTTCTCAAGCACCAGCCTGAAATCGTCCCGGGCTTCTTCGAATTTGCCGCTTGCCAGGTAAGCAAGTCCGCGGTTTTTCAACGCCGACTGATAATCAGGGCTCGAAGCCAGCGCCTTGTTATAATAGCTGATGGCCCCCTCAACATTGCGTTTGCGGTATTCAAGCGCACCCAGCAGGTTGTTGCCCACCGCACTTTCCGCATCGATTGCAACGACTCTGGCCGCTGTTGCCGCAGCCCCCTCTATATCACCGCTTTCCATCTGCATATTGGCCAGGAGTGCAAGGCTGTCGATATCAGCGTCACTTTTTGTAAAAAGGGACTGCAGCTCGGCAATCGCGCCCGCTTCGTCGCCGCCGATAAAACGGGAAAGCGCCAGTCTCTGCCCAAGCTGCTGAATGACCTGTGGATCAGCGCCTTCACCGGTGCGCGCAACTTCATTCGCGCGTTCGATATAACTGCGGGTCTGAGCAAGGTTACCTTGTGCACCATAAGCGGCAGCCGCCTGCAAAAGACCTTCCACATCCGTGCTGTCCTCGGTAATCAGCGGCTCAAGGTATAGCAGCGCCTTGGCCGGTTGGCCGCGGCGGGTAAGAACCTCCGCCAGCATCAGGCGCGTGGGCCTGTCAGCCGGCGCCCGCTGCAGCGCACGTTCCAGGTAAGGCTGCGCCACCGAATATTTGCCAAGTTCAAACGCGACGTGTCCATACGTCCGCGACGCAGGTGGGAAAGTCCGGGTAAAATCACCGGCGCGGAGCAGCAGATATTCGGCTTCCTGCGTCTTGCCCTCGATCGCCAGGAGAAGGGCGCTATAATACTGCGCCATCGGATTATCCGGTGCGATCGCATAGACCGCGTCCAATTGCTGCTGCGCTTTTTCCTGTTCGCCATTTTCGATATAGAGGCCGATCAATTCAAAGTAGGCGAGCATGTTGGACTGGTGCAGTTCGGTTGCCTGCAGGAGCGCGGCCTCCGCGTCTTCCCTTCGCCCCTGATAGCGCGCGATCGCCCCAAGCGCATAACTGACGATGGGATCCTTTTCCACGAGCGTGGCGGCCGTATCGGCACTTTCTCGCGCTTCGTCAAGCTGACCGCTATTCAACGAGAGTAGCGCAAGCCCCAGATGACCGCGGAAATCGACAGGTTTTTCTTCGACCGCAGCGCGGTAGAAATTGGCGGCACCCTCGTCATTATCCAGTTGCTGTGCGATGTCGCCGCGCAGCAGGAGCGATAAAAACACCTCGTCACCAACAAACTCGGAGTGCTCAAGTATATTTTTTGCGTCCTCGAGCTTGCCTTGCAACAGGAGCGCACGCCCAAGTTTCAGAGCAACCTCCCCCTCACTTGCCCCTGCTTCGCGCGCTTTTTCAATCGCCACTTCAGCACCGACACCATCCATAAGGCTCAAATAGATATCAGTTGCAGCGAGGAAATCTGCCTTGTCGGAAATCTCCATCTCGTCCTGAGCCTTGATGATCTCCAGCGCTTTTTCATATTGCCCGTCATCAGCCAGTTGCTTGATCGCAGCGTCATCGAAGGAGGCATAGTCAACCTTTTCCTTTTCCTCAGTATCGGAACCACCACACGCAGCAAGCAGGCAGAGAGTCGCGACAAGAAGTGGCGCAGAATTGGATTTCATAGTACCCCCAGTTTTTTCGGGGATGACGATCTGTCATCCCGCCAACGCGGTCCTGCCTGACCAGGAATCAGAACCTCAGGCCCGATTGGTCAAGGCGGGCAAAATCACAGCGCATGATAGCAACGGCAGCCCACACGTCAAATGCACTTGAATATATATTTAGTAAAATTTTAGGCGAATATTCCCAATAATTGAAATATGTGGCACACTTAGTGATAATACCGTCACAGGGACGTGAACTAGAAAAGGAACCTGTCGCCCTCAAAGCAAGGTTAGGAACTGAAGTATGGTGCGGGATAGAGTACAAAAATTGCTGACAAGGACCGGAGCAGCCACAGCGCTGAGCATACTGGCCTCGTTCACGGCGTCAGCAACCTATAACTATAACTATTTCGATGTTCTGGCCGATCCCGGCACCTATGGTCCCGTCTCACTTGGCGACTCCATCACGCTTGACGCCTGCGGGTCAACCTTTCACCGCGCGGACGGATCTTCCCAAAGCTATTCCATCTGTGATATCAGTAACCTGCAATCATTTACGCTCGCCTGGATTGGTGTTTCGGGAAACGATTATCAGGTTCTGTCCTCCTTTGAGGGGAACAATGTTGCGAATGGCCTGCAAACCACTGTCAGCACCGGAGCGGGCACTTTCTTCGGTGAAGTCGGCAACTACATGATTGGCCTCTATGTTGCGGTCGCGGGCAATACCTATGTGCCCCTGCCCTACGGTGGCTACGGCGCGACAGGGAATGATAATGAGTTAAGTTACGACGGCTCGACGAACACGAGCCTCGGTTACAGCAATTTTACAATTAACGCGGCAAGCAGCGTTCCAGAGCCCGCTGCCGCTTTGATGTTACTCCCCGCTCTCGTTGTTTTTGCCCGCCGCGAACGTCGGCGGCGCCAGACCGCGAGCCCCTAACCGCCTGATTTCAGGCATTGTACAAGGATGTCATCATGGTCAATTTTCTTCGGAAAAAATTGGCTGTTGTCTCTCTGGCTGCCGGATTTGCCGCCGCAATCACCGCGCCATCAAATGCAACATATCCGCAGGGCACGCTGACCGCTGATGCAGGTACCTATGCGCCGGTATCCCTTGGCACCAGCATTACGCTGAATGCCTGTGGCTCCACTTTCGCGGGCTTCTCGATTTGCGACCTGCCGAGCACCAACAAGTTTGGCATCGAGTGGTTCATCAAACGGCAGGAGGACGCGGGCTGGACCAACTGGCTGCAGCAATACACCTATCATCAGGGCGCAGTTGCACCAAACCTGCAGAAGACCATTGCGACAGGCGCAGGTACCGTGATTGATATCCCCGGTACCTATTTTATCAGCCTGCATGTCATTTCTTATGGTGATGTTATTGCCCTGCCCGGTGGCGGATACGCCCGTGGTGGCACCAGCAAATGGGATGACAGCCTGACCTTCACTGTCTCGAATGCCGCCCCCGTGACACCGCCTTCGTCGGTGCCGGAACCATTGGCTGCGCTTCTCCTGCTCCCAGGTTTTGCGCTTATTGCGCGCCGCGAACGCAAGCGCCGCCGCCAAGCAGCCATCGCATAAATAAAAAACGGGGCCAATTGGCCCCGTTTTCTTTTGCCTTGTCGCAAGTCAGCTTGCGCTTAGACTTCCTGCATCAGTTGCGCTTTGGCAACGGCAAACATCTCTTCAAGCTGCTTCTCGACCCGGTGGCGGGAAACGTCGATGCCCTTGGCTTCGATGTCTTTCATCACCTTGCGGATCACATCTTCGTCGCCATCCTCCTCGAGGTCGGCCTTTACAACCGATTTGGCATATTCCTTCACAGCGTCACCCTCAAGGCCGAGCTCACCCGCGAGCCATTCGCCGAACAGCCGGTTCCGGCGCGCCCGCGCTTTAAAGAGCATGGCCTCATCATGGGCGAACTTGTCTTCAAACGCTTTTTCGCGACCGTCAAAAGTGGTCATGGCTTTACTTCCTCCTGTCCGAGTCTCACGGTGAGACATCGTTAAATTCCACAGCATCACCTTTATTAAGGCAATTTGCTTGCTCATTTCCATAGCGCAAACAAAACTTATTGCAAATTATTACAGAAAGATTGTCGCCGCTAACCTTCTCGGTTATGTTCGCGCCCGCGCAACCCACTGACATCCCTCAAGCTGAGGAAGAGGCAATCTATGTCCCGCCGTAACAAGCTTTACGAAGGCAAGGCCAAAGTTCTTTTCGAAGGGCCGGAGCCGGGCACCATCATCCAGTATTTTAAAGACGACGCCACCGCGTTCAACGCCCAGAAAAAGGGTACGTTGCAAGGCAAGGGCGTGGTCAACAACCATATCTCCGAATATATCTTCACGGCGCTGACCGACATCGGCATCCCGAACCACTTTATCGAGCGTCTCACCATGCGGGAACAGCTTGTAAAAGCGGTCGAGATCATCCCCGTTGAAGTGATCGTTCGCAACATCGCAGCTGGCGGCATCTCGTCGCGCCTCGGTATCGAGGAAGGCACACACCTGCCGCGCCCGCTGATTGAATTCTGCTACAAGTCGGATGAGCTCGGCGACCCGCTGATTGCGGAGGAACATATCCTCACCTTCGGTTGGGCCGATGAGATGGAACTTGAGGAAATGACCCATTATGCGTTCCGCATCAATGACTTCCTCTCGGGCCTCTTTGCCGGTATCGGCATCAAGCTCGTGGACTTCAAACTTGAATTCGGCCGCCTTTATGAAGGCGACGAGTGCATCACCGTGCTCGCGGACGAGATCAGCCCTGACGGCTGCCGCCTGTGGGACATGAAAACCGGTGAGAAACTCGACAAGGACCGTTTCCGCCGTGACCTCGGCGGTGAAATGGAAGCATACCAGGAAGTCGCCCGCCGCCTTGGTATCCTGCCGTCCGCAGATATCACCGAATTCGCAGACCACAGAAACAAGGACCAGAAGTAACCCTTCTGGTCTCTTTCTTTTTTCACGCGACCACCACCATACGCCCGCTCAGGGCGACCAAGACTTAAGAAAGTGAGCCTCATGAAAGCCCGCATCCACGTCACCCTTAAAAACGGCGTTCTGGACCCCCAAGGCAAAGCAATCGAACATGCCCTCTCCAACATGGGGTTTGACGGTGTGAACGAAGCCCGCCAAGGCAAATTCATCGAGCTTGAACTCAGTGAGACCGACCGCGCGAAAGCAGAGGCATCCGTTGACGAGATGTGCCGCAAGCTGCTCGCCAACACCGTGATTGAAAACTACTCCATCGAGCTGGAGTAGAGCAGATGGCCTTTGCGGATGGTCTTTTGGAGAGACTGGCCGAAGCTGAAAACGGTCTAAAAGAGATCTGGGATGAAGCCCAAAAAGCAGGGAACCCGGATACATATAGCGACCGTATTGAACGCTGGAAAGATCGCTGGACTTCTTGGATTTCAAACAACATTTCAGATGTTGAAGCAAAAAAGTTTGACGCGCTTGACGCAGTTGGCTCCGTCTTTGTCATTTCAAGAAACTATAGCCCATGGGAACGTCCACGGAAGAATTTCGAGCGTTTCAAATCTTATTTTGCAGCTTTGCGCGCAGATATTCAGAGCAATCCAACTGAGTACAAACAAAAAGCAAAAGAAACCGTTACTCAACCTTCAGCCATTGCAACAAGTAGCCGTCCTTCAGCCAAGAATGGGGATGCTATTTTTGTTGTCCATGGACACGACGGGGCAGCTCTCGCCGAACTCAAGGAGTTGTTACGTGACCATTTGGGATTGCACCCAGTAGTCCTATCCAGTGCGGCGGCCAAAGGACGTACAATTATAGAGAAGTTCGAGCAGGAAGCCTCGAAATGTTCGTATGCAATAGTATTAATGACACCTGACGATCAAGTCACGATCGGTGAAAATTCCCACTATCAGTCTAGACCGAATGTAATATTCGAGCTCGGCTGGTTTTATGGAAAATTAGGTCGGCATAATGTGTGCATTTTGGCAAAGCAGGGAACCGACATTCACAGTGACATTTCCGGCGTCAATCGAATCGAATTTCGAGACAATGTCGAGGAAGCATTTATTAAAATTCAGAAAGAGCTGAAAAGCTCCGGATTGTTATAGGAGAAATCCAAGTGAAATCCGCGGTTATCGTTTTCCCCGGCTCCAACTGCGACCGGGATATGGCTGTGGCGCTGGAGAAAATCACCGGCACCAAGCCCCTCATGGTCTGGCACCAGGAATATGATTTCGACAAAGTCGACTTCATCGCCCTGCCCGGCGGCTTCTCGTATGGCGACTATCTGCGCTGCGGCGCGATGAGCGCGCGCTCCCACGTCATGAAAGAAGTCGTGCGTCGCGCGGAAGACGGCGTGCCCACCTTCGGTGTGTGCAACGGCTTCCAGATCCTGACGGAAACCGGCCTGCTGCCGGGCGCGTTGATGCGCAACGCAAACCTGCACTTTGTTTGTAAGGACGTGACACTGACGGTTGAGAACGCCGACAGCATGTTCACCAACGCCTATGACAAGGGCCAGGAAATCACCATCCCCGTCGCGCACCATGACGGCAACTATTTCGCCGATGACGAGACGCTGAACCGTCTCGAAGGTGAAGGCCAGGTGGCGTTCAAGTACGCAAGCGACATCAACGGTGCCCAGCGCCGCATTGCAGGCGTGATGAACGCGCGCGGCAACGTGCTTGGCATGATGCCCCACCCCGAACGCATGATCGAACCGGCGCTTGGTGGCTCTGACGGCCGCAAGATGTTCGAATCCGTCATGAACCGGTTGGGCTAAGGGGAAAAGACATGAAAAACGGTAACGAAATCCAGATCACCCCGGAACTCGTCAAGGAACATGGCCTGACGGTTGAAGAATATGAGCGCATCAAAGGCGCCATGGGCCGCGAGCCGAACTATACGGAACTCGGCATCTATAGCGTGATGTGGTCGGAGCACTGCTCCTACAAATCCTCGCGCCTTCACCTCAAGAAGCTGCCGACAAAGGCCCCTTGGGTTATCCAGGGCCCTGGTGAGAACGCTGGTGTGATCGACATTGGTGACGGTCAGGCCGCCATCTTCAAGATGGAGAGCCACAACCACCCGTCCTATATCGAGCCTTACCAAGGCGCGGCCACCGGCGTTGGCGGCATCCTGCGTGACGTGTTCACCATGGGCGCACGTCCGGTGGCAAACATGAACGCCCTGCGCTTCGGCGAGCCGAATCACCCCAAAACCCGTCACCTTGTGGGCGGTGTTGTGGCTGGCATCGGCGGCTACGGCAACTGCGTGGGTGTACCGACCGTGGGCGGCGAGACAAACTTCGACCCGTCCTATAACGGCAACATCCTCGTGAACGCCATGACCGTTGGCCTCGCGGACGCTGAGAAAATCTTCTACTGCGCGGCGGCGGGCGTTGGTAACCCTGTGGTGTACGTCGGCTCCAAAACCGGCCGTGACGGTATCCACGGTGCCACCATGGCATCGGCTGAATTCACCGATGACAGTGAAGAGAAACGCCCAACCGTACAGGTAGGTGACCCCTTCACCGAGAAGCTGTTGATTGAAGCCTGCCTTGAGCTGATGGCAACCGACGCTATCATCGCCATTCAGGACATGGGGGCCGCTGGCCTCACCTCCTCTAGCGTTGAGATGGCGTCCAAAGGCGGTGTGGGCTTCGAGCTCAACCTCGATAACGTGCCGCAGCGCGAAGCGAACATGCTGCCTTATGAGATGATGCTCTCGGAAAGCCAGGAACGCATGCTCATGGTCCTCAAGCCGGGCCGCGAAGACATGGCAAAAGCCATTTTTGAGAAATGGGAGCTGGACTTCGCCGTGATCGGCCACATCACCGACACCGGCAAGCTGACGCTTAAGTTCAAAGGCGAGACAGTGGGTGATATCCCGCTCGACAGCTTGACAGACGACGCGCCTGAGTATGACCGCCCGTGGGTCCCGACCCCGAAGCGCGACGCCGTGAGCGTGAAAGCTGTGGATGACCTGAATAAAGCCGCGATGGACCTGATCGGCGGGCCGAACCTGTGTTCGCGCCGCTGGATTTGGGAACAGTATGACCACATGGTCATGGGTGACACCATCCAGCGCCCGGGCGGCGACGCCGCTGTTGTGCGCGTGCACGGCACCATGAAGGGCCTTGCCATCAGCACGGATGTCACGCCGCGTTACTGCTTTGCGGACCCCGTTGAGGGCGGCAAACAGGCCGTGGCCGAGACATGGCGCAACATCACCGCTGTGGGCGCGCTGCCGCTTGCCATCACCAACTGCCTGAACTTCGGCAACCCCGAGCGTAAGGACATCATGGGCCAGTTCGTTGGCTGCCTTGAAGGCATGGGCGAAGCCTGCCGCGCGCTTGATTACCCGATCGTGTCTGGCAACGTGTCGCTTTATAACGAGACCAACGGCAAAGGCATCCTCCCCACCCCCGCCATCGGCGGTGTGGGTGTGATGAAAAACATCGACCGTATGGCTACCGTTGCCTTCAAGGGCGCGGGCCAGACCGTGGTGCTGATTGGTGAAACGAAGGACGAGCTGGGCGCAAGCCTGTACCAGCGCCAGATCGTCGGGGAAGACGCAGGCCTGCCGCCGGTTGTCGACCTCGCGGTCGAGCGCCGCAACGGTGACTTCGTGCGTGCGCTGATTGAGAACGGTCAGGTTACCACCTGTCATGACCTGTCTGACGGTGGCCTGATCGCCGCGCTGGCGGACATGGCGATGGCTGGCGGTGTGGGCGTGGATGTGACGGTGGATGACACCCTCCCCCTCCACGCGCACCTGTTCTCGGAAAGCCAGGCCCGTTACCTCGTCGCCACGGACGCTGACACGGCTGAGCAAATCCGCAAGGAAGCCAAGGACGCCGGCATCCCGGTCATCGTACTCGGTGAAACCGGTGGTGACAGCATCGTTGTTAACGGTGGTGCCGTGAAGCTCGACCTCAAGGCCCTCAAAGCCGCGCACGAAGGCTGGCTGCCAAACTATATGGCCAACGCCAGCTAAGGCGGCGAGCTAATAGCGAGAAAGAAAAAGGCGTCCTAAGTGGCGCCTTTTTTGCCTTTTATCATCGCACCCAGATAATCATCCAATGCGATCACCGAAGCGACCATATACTCAACCTGGATTCTGCCCGTTTTTTCCTTTTCGTGCAGATACCTCCATTCCACGAAAGCTAAATCGTGTTCCTTTAGTATGACTTCAAGTCTCTTTTCCTTATCGCAGTTTCGAGCCTCACATACTTTAGAAAACAAGACCTCAATACCTTTCCGGCATTTTCCTGGCAACTCACGATAAAGCTTGTGCAAGGAATGGCCCGTCTTCTCGGTTTTACCATAAGACCTGTGAAGTCCTTTCAAATACAGCTCGATGCTAAAAGCGCTATTCACGACAAAGGGGGCAACCGATAGAATATTTGTAGGTGTACGAGTTAACCCGTTTTGATATGCCTGCTGTGAAGACTCTGCGAAGGCGCGGGCCTGAGTATACATCGCGACCAGTGGATCTGGCTTTCTCGCCAGATTGTGCGCTCGCATGTAAGCTCGAACTTCTTCAAGTTGTTCATCAACGTTTTCGCTAGAGAGCTCAATCTCCCCAACGATTTCACCATCTCTGTATATTTTTTTCTTTGTTGTTTTTTTATCCATTCCATCGCCAGCTTGAAAATATCACCTTTTACCGAACACCACGACGCTGCTGATGAGCATCAGGAGCATGCCGATGAGGAAGGCGAAGCCGCCCCACTGGAGGTCGAGCACGTTGGTGAAGAGTTTTTCGGTCATTTCCTCGGCCACCTTCTGTGCGGGGTTGGAGACCATGTCCTTGACCGAGCCCATGATGCCCTCGTCCTCGCCGCCCATATTCTTGAGGATGGGCCACAGAAGCACGATCCATGCGCCGAGGGCAGCGGGCAGTGCGAGTCTGGTTTTGCCGAGCAAGAGCACGATGACCGCAGTGGCCGCGAGGGCGGCAATCATATAGGCGTCCGTCTCCGCAACGTCGGCATAAGCCACGGTGCCCATACCGCCAATGTCGAGCATCGGTGAAAACAGGCCGATGATGGCGAGGATGGCGCCGACGGCAGTCAAAAGCCCGGCACGGCCAAGTGATGTATTCATGATGATCCCTCCCTGAAAAATCCCTGCTCCGGAGTTTACGAGATAAAGCCGAGCGCTCAAAAGCATAATTTTTACAGGCCACTAACGCGCATGCCACAAATATGCTACAAGGAGGGCGCAGTATCTGTCCTGAGTAAGCCCGCACAGGGGCAATCATAACGGGAGATGGTACAATGAAAGCACTGATCAAGTTGACTGCCATCGCTGCAGCCTTCACGCTCGCAGCTTGTGGCGACAAAAAAGAAGAAGAGAGAAAAGCCGAGGAAATGCCAGCAGCCGAAGCCCCTGCCACGTCAGAGGGCATGAGCGCTGCTGAGACAATGGAGAAAGTTGCCGAAGCGCTGAAGCTCGACACTTCCTCGCTCGAGGCCTTCAAGGAGAGCCTTGCCAACATGAAGGAAAGCCTGTCGGCGGAAGAGAGCGCAAACCTCACCAATGCACTGAGCAAACTTGCCGCCAACGCGACCGACACCGGTGGTGACATGATGGAAGCCGGCAAATCCATGATGAAGGACATGGGCGACGGCAAGTCGGTCACTGAAATCCTCTATGAGAAAATGGCGGCCCAACTCAATGGCAAGACCTTCGAGGACATTATGGCAATGACCGGATAGTCGCATACTCTGCTGAAAGCGAGCAAAGGCGTCCCGCGGGGCGCCTTTTTTTGCTGACAGAAATGTGAATTACCATGGCGTTTCTCGTGTGCAACGCTCCCGCCTGCGATGACAAATGCGAGGAAATGCCATGAAAACCGCCCTTCTTTCCCTGACCGCCGCCCTTGTCGGCGCCCTGATCGCCCTCTCCGTCACCACGGCTGCAACGCCCAGCTCACCGCCCGGCTGGCGGCTCGCCTACGCCCATGATGCGGCAGGCATGGCCACCGAAGGCTCCAAGGAAGCGCTGGTGTCCGCGATCCTCTCGGGCAAGCCGGTGCGGGTCTATTGGGCGGGCACGACTGTGCAACATGTGGCAGACGCGGGTTTCCTGACCGTGCTTGAGGGCGAAGTGTTTGCCCAGATCCACACCATCACCGCGCAAAAGCCGTCCACCGGCCCCGCCGCGGTTGAGCTGAGGGACGGCACCTGGCAGACCGTCTTTGCCACCAATGGCGACCGTGCGCTGCGCTGGTTTGTGGCTGACTGAGGCCAGGCCGATACTTATGCGCAGTTTATGCCTACGGCACTCAGCCCCTATTTTTTCCTGAGCTGCGCCCGTGTTTAGTGGAGGGACAGAGAGACACCCTTCCCACTCTCTTTCCTCTCGCACTTCATGGGCGGCCTTGCGCCGCCCATTTTTCTGCCCGCCCCATTTTCTGCCCGTTTCAGGGCATCAGCCAAAGGCGTTGCTACCACCCAGTTCTTCACAGCGGATAAGACGGCTGTCGAGCACGGCAGCCTGCCGGTGTTTGACCGCTTTCCGGTATTCAGGGTCCGTGACCATTTCCATGAAGGCACCCGCGTTCGGGTAGCGCGCAATAAAGGCGATATCCCATGCCTCATCTGCGGGGCCGATCAGCACCAGTTTGGGGGCCCCGCGCCAGACGATGGTGCCGCCAACACGTGTGAAGATGGGCCCGCTGGTCTTGCCGTAAGTGGCATAGGCCTCGGCCCCGGTAGCCTTCGTGCCATCTTCATACACAGCCGCGTCCCGCAAGCGGACAAGGTTGATCATATTGATCGGGGTGTCGCGCGGAAGGGTCTTGAACGCCTCGAATTGTTCGCGTTCGGGGTCGATATGGCCAGCCATCTCTGTCTCCTTATTTGTCATGCCCCATAATCTGGAGCGTGGACAGCGCAAGGCAAAACGAGAGGGTAGAAACCGTCCAAAAAAATGATGGGAGGCTTCCGCTGCCTGCGCTAGGATCGCCTACCGATCACAGGCAGGGAACCGTCATGCGCTTAAGCCTTTACATGCTGGCACACAATGAGGCTGCGAATATCGAGCGCGCCATCCGCTCGGTGCTCGCGCAAAAAGGCATCCCTGCGCCTGACATTCACGTGATGGTCAACGGCAGCACGGACGGCACGGCGGATGTGGTGCGCACCCTTGCCGATGAACACGCCACCGTGCATCTGCATGAAATCGCACGCGGGGACAAATGCAATGCCTGGAACGAAGCGCTTTACAGCCAGCGCGAGGCCTATGACGTGCATTTTTTCATGGACGGCGATGTCTGGCTTGATGAGGCAGCGCTTGCGCATCTCGCATCAGCCCTTGTGGCTGCGCCACATGCCAATGCTGCCGCTGCCGTTCCTTTCTGTGGCCGCTCGCGTGACGCCCAGATTGCAGAGCTGCGCAAAAACCCCGGCCTTGCTGGCAACCTCTATGCGCTTCAGGGTGCTTTTGTCGAACGGCTACGCGGTATGGACATTCACCTGCCAGTCGGCATGGTGGGGGACGATTCTCTCGCGGGCCTCCTTGCCGCAACCGACCTGGGCCCAATCGCTGATTGGGACAAGAGCCGCATCCTGGTGGTGGAGGACGCAGGATTTCATTTTGACCCGCTTTCACCCCTGAGCCCCGCCGATATCCGCCAGCAATTCAAGCGCATGCGCCGCTACAGCCGTCGCCGCTATGAAAACCAGTTGATCGGTCGCTACCTTGAAAGCCATGCGCTGACCGAGCTGCCGCGTGAAGTTGCTGAGCTGCATGCCTGGGGCGGCAACACGCTAAAGCTATCGTGGCGGGGTTATGTCACCCTGTTCGACTGGCTCGCGCTCAGGGATATCCGCAGCACGGCGGCGACAGTTCAAGCGGTGGCCTGATCAATCCAGCCCGCAATGGCGGCAACCGCCCCGTCCGGCTTTCTGGCCCAGTCAAAATGGCCCAGATACTCACCCTGTTCGGCCTCGCCGAGCTTCATCGTCGCCACATCCGCGTTCCGGAACCGGCTGTGGCTGTATTCCACGGCCAGGTCGGACGCAAAAAAATCCTTTTCAAAGGCAATGGAAAGCACTCGCCCGGTGTAGGAGGCAATATCCTGCTCCACTCCTGAAACGTCCCCATAGTCATAGGTGCCATGCAGCGCCCAGTCGCGCCAATTCCGCATCAGCCGGGCATATTCGCGACCACCAAAACCAACCCTGTCCCCCGGGAAATAGCCAAAAAGGAAAGTGACAATCGGAATCAACAGGCACAAGGTCCGGATCTTGCTCGCTGCCTTGCGATTATAGAGCCGCGTATAAGGGAAACCGCACGCGAGGTGGATAACGCCCTTGATATCCTCGCCGTCCCGCCCTGCGGTGATGGAACTCAGGTGACCACCGAGGCTGTGCCCGCCCATGAACAAAGGCCTGTCACCAGCAAGCCCGCGGGCAAAATCAAGTGCGGTCCGGATATCGGTTTCCAGAAAATCGCTATAGCCGAAACGCTGGCCCCGCACCGCCCGGTAGGGGCTTTCGCCGTGCCCGCGCTGCTCAAAGAGGATGACGTCAATGTCGGCGGCGGCGAGACCTTCGGCCAGCCTGCGGTAAAATTTCGCCGCGATGCCCAGTGCCGGCAACATCAGGAAGGTGGCCCGCGCCTTCCCCTCAGCATGATATACCTGCACGGGCACAACGGTGCCGTCCTCTGCCTCAAGCTTGTGCCAGTCAGCCACGATCAACTTCCTCCCTGTCCCCGCTGCTATCGCGAGTTTCTATCCTATCAAGCCAGAACAGCAGCTCTGCGGCCTTATTGTCCCACCCTTGCGTCAGGGCATGCGTCCGCGCGGCATCGCCCATTTTCAACCGCTTCACCTCGTCTTTAAGTAGGTCAGTGACCGCGAAGGCAATAGCGCCGGTATCCTCCCCGTCCACCAGCAGGCCTGTGGTACCGTCCACAATGGCATCGACGGCGCCGCCTGCGCGCCCGCCCACCGACGGGGTGCCAGCAGCCGCCGCTTCAAGGAACACAAGGCCAAACCCCTCGGTATCGCCGTCCGGCAAGGTGCGGTTGGGCATCACAAACAGATCCGCCGACGCATAAAGCGACGGCAACGCCCCGTCACTGACGTGGCCTAGCATATGCACACTGCCTTTCATCTCCGGCACGCCAGCTCTCTCTACCAAGTCCGCCTCAAGCGGGCCCTTGCCAACGATGGCAAGTTGCGCTTCAGGCACGCTGGCCAATATCCTGGGCCATGCCTCAAGCAACCGGTCAAATCCCTTGCGCGCCACCAGCCGGCCAACACTCAGCACAAGCGGTCCAGCCCCGAGCCCAAACTGCATCCTTACATTCTCGGTCGGGCGACTGTTGAATTTCGCGAGGTCAACACCATTGCCCAGCCATTTTATGGCTTTTTGCGCTACTCCATACTTCTGTTCAATTAACTGTGTGGTAAAGCTCGACACCGCAATCACACCGTCAGCGGCCTGAAGGGTCTTGCGCCGACGCGCTTCCGCCCGCGCATTGTGCGCCTGCTGCGATATTTCCTCACCGTGGGTGTAGATGACAACCGGCAGGCCCGTTTTCCTCCGCACGGGCCCTACAAGCCACCCAAGGGCGTCCAATGCCCCGATACATATCACTGAGGCTCCTGTTTCGCGCGCAGTGTCCAGCACCGCCCTCAGCACACGGCGCTTCAGCAGGGATGCGCCGAGGTGGCTCATCACCCGCGCGCCTATGCCGGGCTTTGGCCCAAGAAGCCCCGGACGCATTGCAGGAACCCGAACGATCTCATAGGGTACCTTGCCATCAAACGAACGCCACGCCTCGACCTCACGCCCTGTGGTATAGTCGTGTGACGCCGTCAGCACGGCAAAATGCTCCGGTGCTGCCGAACAGAGCGCGTCATAGACCGCCTGCGCGCCGCCGGTTAACGGCCGGTAATGCGTCGTCACTATCAGGCATTTTCTCTTGGGCATAAGGTGTCCTCCCGAGTGCAAATGATCAACAGCGCGGGCGGAAGGTCAACAAGGAAGATGGAATAAAACAATTGAGCCGACGATCACTCGTCGGCTCAGACTGTCAATATAAAGGATCTAAGCTGGAATATGCTCAGCCGCTCCCTAGTATTTTCGGCTAGGCCACCGGAGAAAAGAACCGATGTTCACACCTTTACCGACCCCCACAGCCAAATGGCTGCTCGTGAAATGTCGCAATTACACTTACTGTGAGAGTGAGACTAATGTCAAACTCTCATCACCGCACCTAGAAAAAATTTAGGCTTGGTGCAAAGCGGACGTTGCCAGCGAATTGTGACGTGGGTATGAAAAGAGACGCAAAAAGATGACGCGTGCGACAGCGGCCTGTTATAATGGCCTAAGACCGCGCTGCAAAAGCATCCAATCCGTATTGAGGGAACCAGTTATGGCCATGATTGCTGAAGAGATTGAACGCCTGATCAAGGAAGACCTGCCGGGTGCAGCGGTCCGGATTGAGGATCTGCGCGGCGATGGCGACCATTATGCAGCGCATGTTGTGTATGAAGGCTTTCGCGGCCTGTCGCGCGTGCAGCAGCACCAACTGGTATACAAAAGCCTGAAGGGCCGCATGGGTGGCGAACTGCACGCGCTCGCGCTGCAGACCAGCGTACCGGAATAACCAAGATACCGGACAAAATTTGTCATATTTTGACGCATCCCCTTGGCATTGGCGGCAAAGCGTCTTATTTCTAGCGCGAATGCGCAAATCAAAGGATATCCATGATGAGTGAACAATCGGTTCAAGACCGTATTCAGGGTTATGTAACGAAGGACGATGTGGTGCTTTTCATGAAAGGCACGCCCATTTTCCCGCAGTGTGGTTTCTCAAGCGTGGTGGCACAGGTGCTCAACCACATGGCTGTGCCCTATGAAAGCTACAATGTGCTTGAGGACTTCGACCTCCGCGAAGGCATCAAGGCCTTCTCCGACTGGCCGACCATTCCGCAGCTCTATGTAAAGGGTGAGTTTGTTGGCGGTTGCGACATCGTGCGTGAGATGTTTGAAAGCGGCGAGCTGCAGCAACTGTTCGCCGACAAGGGCGTGAAAGCCGCATAAACCTGCCACTTCCTGCAAAAAGGACTTCTCCTGTGCGCTATCGTGAATTGGGCACAAGCGGCCTGAATGTTTCCGAAATCTGCCTTGGCTCCATGACCTGGGGCGAACAGAATACCGAAGCGGAAGGCCATGCCCAGATTGATCGCGCGCTGGAGGCCGGTGTCAATTTCATCGACACGGCGGAGATGTATGCTGTCCCTGCCCGCGCAGAGACCTACGGCCGCACAGAAGAAATCATCGGTAGCTGGTTCAAGAAGTCGGGCAGACGGGGCGAGGTAATCCTCGCTACCAAGGTGGCGAGCGCGGGACGCGACCTCAGCTACATGCGCCCGCACCTTCACGGCGGCATCACCAAGCTTGACCGCGCCTCAATCCATGCCGCCTGTGACGCCAGCCTGAAAAGGCTGCAGACGGACTATATTGACCTCTACCAGCTTCATTGGCCCGAGCGGGCGACCAACTGTTTTGGCCGCCTGCGCTACCGGCATATCGAGCAGGATGACGCCACCCCGCTCGAGGAGAGCCTGAGCGCGCTCAAGGAGCTGGTGGACGCAGGCAAAGTGCGCGCTGTGGGTATCTCGAACGAGACCGCATGGGGCATGACCCACTGCCTCAGCCTCGCGGACAAGCTTGGTCTGCCGCGTATTGCCTCGACCCAGAACCCCTATAGCCTGCTCAACCGCACCTATGAGGTGGCCCTGGCCGAAATCGGCATCCGCGAAAAAGTCGGCCTCCTGGCACACAGCCCGCTCGCCTTTGGCGTGCTGAGCGGCAAATATCTGGACGGCGCCCGCCCAGAGGGTGCGCGCATGACCCGCTGGGGCGACCAGTTCCCGCGCTACTGGACCGGCAAAACCTTTGACGCCACAAAGCGTTATGTCCAGCTTGCGAAGGCCCACGGCCTTTCCGGCACCGAGCTCGCCATCGCCTTTGTGCTGGCACAGCCCTTCGTGACGTCCGCCGTTATCGGTGCGACCTCGATCGAACAGCTCGATGAAATCCTCGGCGCAACCGCGTTGAGGCTCGACAAGGATGTACTCAAGGCCTGCGACCGGATCGATGACGAGCTAACCTTCCCCTGCCCCTAACCATTTGACCAAAAAAAGAGAAAAGCCATGCAGTGGCGCCAGATGACCGAAGCTGACATGCCTGCCGTAATCCGTCTTGCGGAAGTGATCCACCTTGACCATCCGGAGGATGATGCGGTGATTATCGAGCGTCGGCTGTTTTTCCCTGAAGGGTGCCTCGTGCTCGAGTATGAAGGTGTCCTGTTCGGCTACAGCCTTGTTCATCCAGTGGAATTTGAAAAGCCACCTGCACTCAATGCCCTCATCGGCGAGGCGCCGGAGCATACCGAGACACTGCACATCCATGATATCGCGCTTGCCGCCGAGGCCCGCGGCACCGGCGAATCTGGTAAAGCCATTGATATCATTGTGGAAAAGGCAAAAGCAGCAGGCTTCCGGCAGATCAGCATCGTGGCCGTGAACGGCACCGAGCCCTTCTGGCAGAAACACGGTTTCCACCACCACACCAGCGAAAAACTCGCGCAAAAGCTGGCGAGTTACGATGGCACCGCCAGCTATATGCTGCGCGCGCTCTAAGCAAAAAGGCACCCGCGGCCGGGTGCCTTTCCTTTAATTTCAATATGTTAACCGCTTATGGCTTCATGTAAAGCTGCATGAAACGGTCGGTCTTGCCGCGGAATTCCTTGCGGAACGGGCTTTCGGTCGGGCTATCCTCCGGGTTGCCCAGAAGGTCGCTTTCCGCCGTCAGCTTGAAGCCCGCCGCCATCATCTGTTCCTTGACAAGCGCCGGGTCGATCCGGTGGATCTGGTTCATCGTCGCCGCGTCCGCACCCTTGGGACCAACGTGATCGATAATCAGAATTTTTCCGCCATTTTTCAATGCCTTGAAGTAGGATGCCAAAGCAGATTCTACATCTGCCTGCGGCTCCGCCCGCGCCTTGTGAACGAAGTAGAAGTCATGGTAGGCAAGCACCATCACTGCGGCATCAACACTGCCTTCGGCAAGATCCACCGCTTCGGTTTCAGGAGAGAGAAGCACCACATTCTCAAGCCGGCCTTCATAGCGCGCGCCCACGCTGTCTTTGACAAAATCCCAGTAAACCGGGCCATTATGGGCATAAACTTTCCCTTCAGGGCCCACAAGGTGGGACAGGATTTCGGTATAGTAACCACCGGCGGAATTGATATCGAGCACGGTCATACCGGGTTCAATCCCGGCAAAACGCAGCACCTCGGCTGGTTTACGGCCCGCGTCGCGCGCCTTTTCCTCAGCCGGGCGGTCCGCATGCGCGACCGCCGCAGCGATCGCATCATCCGCATATGATGCACTGGAAGCACTGTAAATACATGAGCTTACAGCGATCAATGAAGCCATAAGTTTAAGTGATTTTTTCATTATCCCCACTCCTCCTCTGACGTGGACTATTGTCATGGGACAGCCTAGACACACGAAGCCCTCACAGGAAAATCATTTTGCCGTGAGGGTGTTACACGCGAGAGGGACGGCACCCAAAGGCACCCCAAACCTGTGCCAAATCTGCGCCATTTCTGTGCAGGAAAACACGAATTCTGTGCTGAATCTGTGCAGGAAGTGTGCACAATATGTGCAACAAATCGGGGGCGGATTTTACACCTTCGCCATCTGCGCGGCGGCCGCGAGCGGTTCACCGTCCCAGTCGAAGGCGCGCTTGAAAGTGAAGGCCATCGGCGTCGGACCATGATCACGCAGATACATCAGCCGCTCGACCGCTTCCTCGAGCGTCGGCTCGTGCCCTGCCCGCACCCACCAGAGAACCATATGGCCCTCGGACGGCATGTGGAACCATTCCTTGCGGCGGGCAAGGAAGGACGCGTGCGCGGTTTTATAGACATAATCATAGAGGCTTTCACGGTCCCGCCACACGCTCATGTTCACGAGCGTCTCACCGTCGATGACCGTATAGTCCATGGCGTTGCCGCCATCGCCCTTGAGGCGCCAGACAAATCCCGGCGAGGCTTCCGCCAGCGCATTGATCTCATCAAGCGCGTTCACGAAGCCTGACATTTCCTCACTTTCCTGAGGGTACCTGATTTTACCGATATTGAGCTGCGCCAGATGGAAACCGGTAGCGCTTGTCCTGTCTTCATTCTTCATGCGTGCGTCCTCCTCGCATGGCCATGACGAACCCCTTGTGGGATGACATGGGCACGAGGAAAGGCGATTTAAACCCATGATTTCTTAACCCTGCCGCAAGTTTATGCTGTCTTTTGCCTGCCCCCGCGTTATGCTCCGCCCCCAAACGCGCGAGAAAAGACGCGGACTACAGACAGTGAGGACAGATATGATGCACAAGGACAGCACGGCCAGCGCCGCGCCCACAGAGACGTCTACGGCTGCTGCCGCAGACGCACCCCACCCGCAAAAGCTCGATAAAAACTTCTTCTGGCTGATGCTCTCGGGCTTCATCTCGATGATCGGCGACCAGTTCACGCTGATCGGCCTGCCGTGGCTTACGCTGAAGCTGACCGGCGACCCGATGGCGCTTGGCCTTGTGCTGGCCATCGTCGGCATCCCGCGGGCGGCCTTCATCCTGCTTGGCGGCGCGATTGTGGACCGCTATTCGCCCAAGTCGGTACTCATCTGGTCGAAATATGTGAACACGGCGCTTCTTGGCGCGCTGGCGGCGCTTGTTTACGACGGCAGCCTGACCTTGCCCATCCTCTACGTGCTCGCCGCCGCCATCGGCCTTGCCTCCGCCTTCGCTTACCCCGCTGGCAGCTCCATGCTGCCCTTTGTGGTTCCGCGTGAGAGGCTGGCGCAGGCCAACGGGCTGATGATGGCGATGCGCCAGGTGACCTTTTTCATCGGCCCGCTGATCGCCGGGCTTGTGATCGCCCTCTTTGGTGCGGACGGCCTGAATGCGCCGCAGCTGAACGGCGGCGTTGTGGCGGCGAATGAGCTGGCGGCGGAAGCCACCGGCCTTGCCATCGTCTTTGCGTTCGATGCGCTCACCTTTCTTGCCTCGGCCTTCATGCTATTCGCCGTTACGCTCAGGGCAGACGCCCGTGGCCCTTTGGGTGACACCGCACCTGCAGGCGTGCTCCGCCTGATGTTCGACGGGATCAGGGGCATCCTCAAGGACGGCGAGTTGCGCGCGCTTTTCACCTATATGGCACTCATCCAGATTCTGGTGGTGGGGCCAATGCAGGTGGGGCTGCCTGTGTTCGCCGAAAGCCAGCTTGACGGCGGTGCGGCCTCGTTTGGCACCATCATGGCGTCCCACGGCGCGGGTGTGCTCGCGGGTGTCATCATCGCGGGCGCAGGCGTGAAGTTCGGCTTCAGCACGCTTGGCCGCACCTTCCTCAGCGTTGATATCGTCATCGGCGTCGCGCTCGCCGCGTTCGCCTTTGTCACCTCGACACTCGCCGGTGGCGCGCTGATGTTTGCAGCAGGCATCCTTGGCGGCATCATTCAGGTGAAAATCATCACCTGGATACAGGGCCGCACGCCGCCCGCGCAAATGGGCCGCATGATGAGCTTCTTCATGTTCATCGTCATGGGCATGGCACCCATCGCGGCGTCGGCCGCGGGCTGGCTGCTCACGCAGGTTGAAATCGTCAATTTCTTCCTCATCTGCGGCACCGCCCTCAGCATTGTCGCCATGGTGGCGCTGATGATCCGCCCGATGCGGGACGTCGGCGCGGGCGTATAAGCCCGGCGAATCTCCTATGCACCGGTCCCTTGGTCGGTGCATAGTGGCCCCATGACCACAAGAGCCCTTCTTTCAGACGATGCCCGCCGCGCCCGCTGGTGCGACACCTTTGGCGCGGGCGAGGACAGCATCATCATCTATAACGATCTCTCGACCCGCATGAGCGGCGAAGGCCGCCATTACCACACCATGGAACATATCGACGAGATGCTGACGCTGGCGGATGAGGCAGGTCTCACCTCCCCCATCATCGACGCCGCCATCTGGTTCCATGACGCGGTTTATGAGGCGGACTCCAGCCATAATGAGGACCTGAGCGCCGAGCTGGCCGAACAGTTCATGCCGCGCATGGGGCTGGACGCGGGCGCGCAAGCGACCGTGACCGCCATGATACTCGCGAGCAAGGCGCACCGCTCAAAAGACCCGGCGATCATGCCCTTCCTCGACCTCGACATGGCAATACTGGGCAGCCCGCCCGAGCGCTACAGACGCTACGCCGCCAATGTCCGGCAGGAGTTTGCTCACATGAGCGACTGGAGCTTCCGCATGGGCCGCAACCATTTCCTCAAAGGCTGCCTGCGCCGCAAGCAGCTATACCTGACACCGTGGTTCCGGGAGCGTTTCGAGGCGCAAGCAAGAGAGAATATCAAAGCGGAGATTGAGGGGATGTGAGCGGACGCCGGAATTTCTCTAGCCTGGTCACAGACGATTTAACTGGCCCCATTCCCTCGTCACCCGACGGCTTGACCGGCGGGTCCATGGCGGCCACAGGCATGCTACCCGAACGATGGACTCGCCGATCAAGTCGGCGAGTGACGATAGTGGGAGGGCCTGGCCTTAGCTCAGCCCTTATCCTCCGGCGTGCGGTCATAGTGTTTGCGGCCGGCGAACATGGCGCTGACGAGCGTGCCGCCGTGGCGGATTTCTGCCATCACCACAGCGGCGATATGCAGCACGATGAGGCCGAGGAGCGTGAAGAAAAGCCACTCATGCACGGTGATGTAAGGCTTGCGGAAGGCGCGCATGTCCTGGTAGGCGGCGGCGTCCAGCAGTTCCTTGGGGCCGTAGGGCACGAGGCTCCCGGGGTCCACGCCGTCAGCGGCAATCCATTCCGCGATCATGCCGCCAAAAGGCGGGTAATAGATATCGGTGCCCGCGAGCACAAGGCCGGTGACCGCCTGCCCGATGAGCGCGAGCAGCATGGCAGTGACCGCCAAGCGGCCGAGCGGATTGTGGCCGAGCCAGGCCGTGCCTTCTCCGCGAATGTAGGAGCGCAGCGCCGCACCATAGCCGCGCCCACCCGGCAGGATGGCCGACCAGCGCGCATGCGCGCTGCCGACAAAGGCCCAGACAAGGCGGATGGCGAGATTGATCGCAAACACATAACCCGCCCACACATGCAGGGTTTTCATCAGCGCCTTGCCCTCGTTCGACAGGCCGAGCGCACCGCCGTTATAGATCACAAGGCCGAACGCGATAAGCGTCAGCACGCTGAGAAAATTGATCCAGTGGAACAGCCGTACCGGCACGTCCCAGACCTTGTATGATGTCACGTTTGCCTCAGCCATAGCCATGCTCCCCATTTATGTGGCCCAAGGCTGCATCATGCCATCATGGCGCAGATGGGAAAATGACAAAGATCAACATAGCTTGCGCTGGCGTGGCGACAATTGTGCATGACGGCAGGGCGCGGGCTGTGTAAAGATGGCCGCAACTCCCGTCTCCACCCTTGCCTGAGCCTTCGATGCCGCAGCCTGACAGCCCTGAAGCCTTCCACCACCGTCCGCCAGCCCGTGTACTGGCCTTCATCGCCTTGGGCACCTCAGTGCTTGTGGCGGCTTACGGCGTGGTGTTCACCACTGGCCTCACGAGCGCGGCGGAAGGCATTGCGGGCTTTTTCCTCTTTCTTGTCGGGCTTGGCGGCGCGATCATCGCCAATTCCACCGGGGTGGGTGGCGGTGTGGTGTTCCTGCCCGCCTTTGAATATCTGGGCGGCGCCGGGCTTGTCGCCATTGCCGCGAGCCAGATTGTCGGCATGAGTTTCATCATCCAGTCGTTCGGCATGAGCACGGGCTCATTAAGCTGGCTCTGGCGCATCTATGACCACCGGCATGCGGACACCGGCGTGCCGCCTGCTGATTTTTTCCGCATGCTCGCAGTTGTGCTTGTGCCCGCCCTGCCCGCGCTTCTCATCACCCAAGCAGTGTTCGATGCGCCGCCTGAAGATGTGCTCTATGCCTTCAAGTCGCTTTCAATCGCGCTTGGCCTGTTGCTGCTCCTGACCACCTTGATGGGCCCGAAGCATATGGCGGTGCGGTTGAAGCCCTCGCGGGTCGATTATGGCGTGCTGGTATGCCTTGGCGCACTCGGCGGTGTGGCGTCGGCCTTTTTCTCTGTTGGCGTTGGGGAGCTGGTGGCGCTTTACCTGTTCATCCGCAATTTCCCGCTCGTCACCGCGGCGGCGGCGGCTGTGATGGTCAGCGCGCTGTCGGTGCTCACGGGTGTGGGGCACCATCTGCTCAACGACCCGCAGCCATGGGGCCTCCTGATGTTCCTCATCCCCGGTGCGGTGCTGGGCGGCGCGAGTGCAAAATATTTTGCGCTTTTTCTCGGCGCTAGGCGGCTCAAGATTGTTGCGAGCCTGTGGATCACCCTCTCAAGCGCTTATCTGATGTGGGTGGCGTGACGAGCCTCAGCCCTCGCCGCCATCCTGTTTTTTCTTTTTCGCCGCCGCAGCCCACGAGGTGCCGATGCCCGCACCAATGGCAACACCAAGGGCGACGCCAAGTGCCATATTGTGAAGCGCGGCACCCAGCCCCGCCCCGATAGCAATCCCGACACCAACACCGAGCGCGAGGCTGGAGCCCGCCTTTTTATCGTCCTGTTCCGACATGAAAATCTCCCTCCATATCAACCAGATATAGGAAGGCCGCGCCCGCTTTTAAAGCATAACAGGCACGGCCTTGATGATTTGGGGGCGCTTAGCCCCGCACTTCAGGAGCGCAGCTGGTCGCGCAGTTGCATCAGGCTTTCCGCCGCCTCGCGGAACTCGTGGGTGATACCGGCATAGGCCGCCATGTCCGCCCCGTTTGGCGCGTTCAGGATATCAAGCCCTGCCTTGAGGTCCTTGATGCGTTCCTCGAACTCCTTGGGTTTGCTGCCGGCGATTTCCTCCACCGCGCGGGCGACGGCGGCGTCGATAAGGGCGGTGCGGCGCTGGCGTTCGCCCACGGCGTCATGGAAGGCAAGCGAGAGCGCGTGGCTGTAGGACTGGCAGAGCGCCCCAAGCGCGAGGTCAACCGCGTTTTCATCACTCGGCAACGCGTGGGGATGGTCCCCGTTGCCCCCGCCGGAACCACCTGCCTGGCTGTCCGGCGACGGTACCTGGTTGTCGACATGCCCGTCGTCTTGCGCAACCTCGTCGGGTTCCGCCATCATATCGGCGGCTGCGGCCATACGCTCCTCCGCGTCGGCGGCTGCCCGCTCGGCGCGCGCTTGTTCCTCAAGCACCTCTTCCTGTGCCAGTTCATGCTCCTGATCCGCCGCTTCGTCCGGCGGGATCATATCCTCGCCGGTCCAGTCAGCGCCGGGATCGTCGGCTTTTGGGTCCTGGGCCATGGCGCTTTCAGCCCGCGTCCTTGCCGCTCAGCTTCGCGACGGTGCGTGCCGTGGCGGCCTGCGCCAGCACATTCATATTCTGCTGACCCGAGACCGAGTTGGCATAAAGAAGGCTCAGCGAATGCACGAGCGACTGGTTGAGCGCGCCCGCGGCCATACCGGGCGCCTGCCCGAGATTGGTAAGGTTCGCCTGGGTGACGGCGTCGGTGATCTGTCCGTTAACGGGAGTTGGCATTGCCATTGTTTACGTCCTTTTTCGGTTATTTCTTTTCGGGAGACAGGAGCGTCGAGACGCCGAGGGTGGTGGCCGCCTGCGCGGCGATATTGAGTTGCTGCTGCGCATTGACCGAATTCTCGAAGAGAATGCCGGACGACTGCGCGAGCGCCTGAAAGATATTGCCCATTGCCATGGCCGGGGCGTCGCCCAGCACCTTTGTATTGGCCTGGGTGACACTGTCGGTCACCTGTGGGTTAACAGTTGTTGGATCTGCCATGATTGCCCCCTCATGCACTGGTTTTGCTATCATTGGTGATACTCAAAACAGCCATGGGGAGCATATGGGAATAATTTACACTTATAAAGCGTAAATATGCGTCTTAGTTGAGAAAACGTGCTTTGAGCATGGGCCCGCCCACCACACCAATCAGGCCAAGCGCCATCAGGCCGACCGCCACAAAGGTTGTGGTGCTATAGCTTTCACCAAGGAAAAGCGCGCCCATCGGCAGGCCGAACACAAGGGTCACCTGCCCGATCAGGCTGAAGATGACGGGCGGTGCCACGCGCTGCAGCGCAAAATAGGCGATGAACTGACCTGCGGTGACAAAAGCCTGCACCGCGAGATAGGGCCACACGCCGTCAACAGGCGTGAAATCAAGGCTCACACCAAAGGGTACACTGGCAAGCGCAAACACGATCAGCGAAGTGATCACCGTACCGGTCGCCAGCACCGGTGCCTTTGCGCCCTCAGGCCAGGCAACCGCGCGGTAGATGTTGCCGCTGGCGAGGATGACCGGCACCAGAAGCGCGAGCGCCATCCACGGCAGCGCGCTGATGGGCAGGCCGCCCTCAGACGGCATCAGCAGAAGCGTGGCACCGAGTGTGCCGACAAGTGCGCCCGCCATACGGAAGCCGTTCCGCCCCTCAAGCCCGAGCATGCGGGCAAAAAGGAAGGTCAGCAGAACGGGGAGCGCATAAACAAGGCTGGCGAGCCCGGCGCCAATATGGCTGAGCACGGTGAACATGATAAGCTGCGGTGCGGCGAGCGAGAGCATGCCCGAAACGCCAGCATATTTCGCCATACCGGGACGGGTGAGGTCCCGGAGGTGCCGCCCGGCGTATAGCCCCAGCAGCACGACCGCGCCCACACTCATCCAGAAGCCATAGGTCACCGGCGGCAGCCCCATGCCCTGCGCGGTGCGCGAGAGAATGAGCGTGGTTGCCAGCAGGAAACCATTGGCGGCCAAGAGAAGTGCGATCAGCAGCGGGCGTGGCAGCAGGCTTTCGCTCGTCGGTGCGCCACTGTTCGCGGGGCGTAAGGGTCTGGTCGCGCGGCTTTTCAGCGCGCCGGTATGGCTCGTGCTCATGGCAGTCTCACTGTCAAATAGCGGGCTTGCTGGCGGGTTTGGGGAGGTGCCGGTGCCCTTCTATGTGGCTTTATCTAAGCCCTTACCGCCCCTATCTCAACACGCATAATCGTGTTATGACTATTCACCAATAGTAAATAATGGAGCAAGCTTATGGACAAGCTGACTGCCATCCGCGTGTTCCGCCATGTGGCGGAGCTCGGCAGTTTTGCCGCCGCCGCGCGCCGGGTGAAACTCTCCCCCGCCGCGGTGAGCAAAAACATCCGCGAGCTTGAGGAGCATCTGGGTGCACAGCTCATCAACCGCACCACCCGCCGCATGAGCCTGACGGAAGCGGGCACACTTTACCACAGCTCGGTCGTGCGCGTGCTGGACCGGCTTGAGGCGGCCGACCAGTCAGTGAGCGAGATGAAGGCCACACCCGCCGGGCACCTGCGCGTCTCCGCGCCCATGACCTTCTCGCTCACCGCGCTGACCGACCGCATGCCCGAGTTCCTGAACGCCTACCCGGAGGTGAGCCTGGACCTCAGCCTTGAGGACCGCATCGTCAATATCGTCGAGGAAGGTTATGATGTCGCGATCCGCGCGAGCGCGAAGCTTGAGGACAGCTCGCTGATGGCCAAAAAGCTCACCACCATGCGCCATGTGGTGTGCGCCTCGCCTGCGTATCTGGCCGCGCACGGCACGCCACAGCACCCGCGTGAGCTCGAGGACCATGAACGCATCGCCTTCTCCCTCTCGACCCACACCAACGGCTGGCCGCTGATGAGGGACGGCGAGACCCATCTGGTGCGCGTTGAAGGGCGCTACAAAGTGTCATCCTCCATCGCCATCCGCGACGCCCTCAAACGTGGTTTCGGCATCGCCATGATCCCGGAAATGTATGTGCGCGAGGAACTGGCCTCCGGCAAGCTGGTACAGGTACTCAACGGCTGGCAAGGCCCGGAGCATCCCGTGTACGCCATCTATCCGGCACGGCGGTTCGAGACCGCCAAACTCAGGGCGTTTCTGGACTTTCTGGAAGCAGCGCTCAGGGAGGGGTAACCCCCCAGTTCTTACGAATTACCGAAAGGTCCAAAAGAAAACCGCCCGGCATGCGGGCGGTCTCGCTATCTTGGTGGTTGCTACCGAAAGAATTTACCTCAAGTCGGTGAACCGCTCTGACCCGGGTTCGGCTCAATAACAACTGGCACGTTATTCAGCTCCTGTTGCTGACCCGATTGCTGCTGCCCCGTTCGCTGCTGGTTGCCACCCGTTTGCTGAGTTGTGCTGCCTGTTTGTTGCTGGTTGCTACCAGTTTGCTGGCGGTTGCTGTCCAAGATCGCACTGATCTGTGCGTTGTTGGTGGGGTTGACGCCACCAAGCGAAGTGTTCGTGCTGGCTTGTGTCAGCAGTTGGGTCATTTCGGCGGCCGCCTGTGGTGAAGCAGCGGCAACAGCCGTATCGTTCGTCACAGCATTTGCATTGGCCATGACCTGCACGGCACTACCGGGTGCAGTCGCATAGACCTGCGGGTTTGTCACCAAGCGGACCGACGCGACCGCCAGTTGAGCTGAAATCGAGGGCGCTGCGCGCTTCACATTCGGGTTGGAGGCAACACGGGTCGCAGCAGCGGCAACCGACAGCGCAGCAGACGGGTTTGCACTTATGACAACCTGCTGCTGCACCACATTGAGTGCAGCTTGTGCAGCGGCACCCGCGGCTGTCGGATCGACAGTCGCAAGCTGTTCAGCCCTTGCGGCCACCTGCTGTGCTAGAGAGGCTACGCGCTGCGGGTTACCGCCGGCAAGCGTGTTGATGGCAGATTGTATTGCTGAACTATTCCCACTGTTGACCGCAGCTTGAAGCGCTGGCGGCAACTGAGACTGGGCCCCTGCGGCCTGAAGTGCGCTCGCACCATTAAACTCCGCCGGAACCACTGCCGACGTCACGACTGCTGACGCGATACCCAAAAAAGTCGCTACACCAAGCTTCACCGTCTCTCTCCTCCAAGGTGGAAAAATCTTTCTACTCACAGAGATACTGCGCTGCCGCCGCAAGTCAATCATGCATTTGAGAATTAGAGTGTATTTTTAAAACTGTGCCATAAAAAAAGCGTCGGCCTTAGCCGACGCTTTTTCATTCTCTGGCTCTACCACCCCACCCCTTACCGGATATCGAAGCGGTCTGCATTCATCACCTTCACCCAGGCATTCACGAAGTCGTTCACGAACTTCTCTGCGCTGTCGTCCTGCGCGTAAACCTCGGCGTAGGCGCGCAGGATGGAGTTGGAGCCGAACACGAGGTCTACCCGCGTGGCGGTGTATTTCTCATTCCCCGTCGCGCGTTCGGTGATGGCGTAGGTGCCGTCGCCTTTCGGCTTCCACGTGTAGGCCATGTCCGTGAGCGTGGTGAAAAAGTCCGTCGTCAGCGCGCCAACACGGCCCGTGAACACACCGTGTTTGGTGCCACCGTGGTTGGTGCCAAGCACGCGCATGCCGCCCGTCAACACGGTCATCTCATGCGCCGTCAGGCCCATCAGTTGCGTGCGGTCGAGCATCAGCTCCTCAGCACTCACCGCATAGTCCTTCTTCAGCCAGTTGCGGTAGCCGTCATGGATCGGCTCCAGCACATCAAACGAGGCTGCGTCGGTCATCTCGTCGGTGGCGTCACCACGGCCGGGCTCGAACGGTACGGTCACGTCAAAGCCCGCGGCTTTGGCCGCCTGCTCAACACCGACGTTTCCTGCAAGCACGATGATGTCCGCCACACTCGCGCCCACGCTTGCGGCAATCGGCTCCAGCACCGACAGCACTTTTTCAAGCCGTGCGGGCTCGTTGCCTTCCCACGACCGCTGCGGGGCGAGGCGGATGCGGGCACCGTTCGCGCCGCCGCGCATATCCGAGCCACGGAACGTGCGCGCGCTGTCCCATGCGGTGGCAACAAGCTCGCTCACGCTGAGGCCAGAAGCCGCGATTTTTGCCTTGGCTGCCGCCACGTCATAGTCTGTGTTGCCCGCTGGCACCGGGTCCTGCCAGATGAGGTCTTCCGCCGGCACGTCCGGGCCGAGGTAACGTGCTTTTGGCCCCATGTCGCGGTGCGTGAGCTTGAACCAGGCACGGGCGAAGGTATCGCGGAAATAGTCGTGGTCCTCACGGAAACGCTCCGAAATCTCGCGGTACGCCGGGTCCTTGATCATCGCCATGTCGGCGTCGGTCATGATCGGGTTATAACGAATGGAAGGGTCTTCCACATCGGCGGGTTTGTCTTCTTCCTTGATGGCGACCGGCTCCCACTGGTGCGCGCCTGCGGGGCTTTTCTTGAGCTCCCACTCGTGGCCGAACAGCATGTCGAAATAACCGCCGTCAAACTTCGTGGGCTCGCTCGTCCATGCGCCTTCAATGCCGCTCGTGACCGTGTTGCGGCCAATGCCGCGCTTCGTGTGGTTGATCCAGCCAAGGCCCTGCTCTTCCACATCTGCGCCTTCGGGGTCGGGGCCAAGGAGCGCCGCGTCGCCGTTGCCGTGGCATTTGCCGACGGTGTGACCACCCGCGGTGAGGGCCACGGTTTCCTCGTCATCCATCGCCATGCGGGCAAAGGTTTCCCGCACGTCATGCGCGGTCTTCAAGGGATCCGGCTTGCCGTTCACGCCTTCGGGGTTCACGTAGATGAGGCCCATCTGCACGGCGGCAAGCGGGTTCTCGAGGCTCGAGCGGTCCTCCCCGTCATAACGGGTGGAGCCGAGCCATTCTTTTTCGGAGCCCCAGTAGGTGTCTTTCTCGGGGTGCCAGATATCCTCGCGGCCAAAGGCGAAACCGAAGGTCTTCAGCCCCATGCTTTCATAGGCCATGTTACCGGCGAGGATGATGAGGTCGGCCCAGCTGACCTTGTTGCCGTATTTTTTCTTGATCGGCCACAAGAGGCGACGGGCCTTGTCGAGGTTGACGTTATCGGGCCAGCTATTGAGCGGGGCAAAACGCTGGTTGCCGGTGCCGCCACCACCACGGCCGTCCGCCAGACGGTAGGAACCCGCGGCGTGCCACGCCATGCGGATCATCAGGCCGCCATAATGGCCCCAGTCCGCCGGCCACCATTCCTGGCTGTCAGTCATCAGGGCTTTGAGGTCTTGCTTCAGCGCTTCAACATCCAGCTTCTTCAGCTCTTCCCGGTAGTCGAAGTCCGGGCCCATGGGGTTGGTCTTGCTATCGTGCTGGTGCAGGATGTCGAGGTTGAGGGCGTTCGGCCACCAGTCCATGCTGGACTTGCCGGTAGATGTCTGGCCGCCGTGCATGACTGGGCATTTGCCGCCGGTGCTTTTGATTTTCTTGTCCATGATAGGCTCCAATATGCGTGTGGGGAGAACGGCGTAATCGGAACACATGTGATGCCTCACCGTTCTTACATACCATATGTTTACAGCGAATGTCTTGATCGTCTAAATTTGTTTATTGAATATCTTTGATCGAAAAATACGATCATTCAGCATGGAAGCGTGTGCAGACGGTGCCGCTTGATTGCAGGACCGCCTGTTGGCGGAAGCGGACGCGGTAGGCTTGGGCGATGGCTGCAAGCTTCTCGGCGGCTTGCGCGCGCTCGGGCTCCGGGCTCAGGACTTCAAGCACCTTGCTGTATTCCCGCTCCGTCGTGCCGCCCTCGTCACCGCGCCAGTGACCGGTACCGTCCAGCACGGTGAAACCGCCCGGGAAGCGCGGTGTGATCTCAGTGGTTACAAAGGTGGCCCAGTCCGCGTCCGTCACCGCGTCAGGCTCCGGCTGGCCCGCAATGCTGCGGCCAAAATAGAGGCGGGATTCGGTGAAATCCTCTTCGCCCGGCAGGCAGGAGGGCGTGGCCATACAGCCGCTGAGCAGCAGCATGAGGACGGCTGCGACTATATGGTGACGGCCCAGCATCAGGCCCCGAGGCTTTCCCAAGGCCCGCGGATGGCGATGGTGCGGCCGGGGTCCTTCTGGATATTGGCAAAAAGCGTGCGCCCATCCGCCGAGAAACAGGCCCCCGCCCATTCGGAAATGCTGGTGCCCGCGATGTGGTAAAGCCGACCATCGGGCGTCAGGCTAACAAGGCGCTCGCTGTCCTGCCCGCTGTCCTCACAGATAATCAGGTCGCCCCAGGGGCTCATGACAATATTGTCGGGCATTTCAAGCGCACCCTCAATGGTGGCCTCAAACACCAGCATGATCTGCCCGCCCTCATCAGGCGTCGCACCGGGTATATATTTGAATATCTGGCCCAGGCTCTCGGCGCCCCCTGATGTGCAGGTGAAATAGATGCCGTCAGGCGCGGTCACGATGCCCTCGCCGCGCACGAAGATGGCAGCGCCCTTCGACTTTGCTTCTTCGGCCACGGTGTTTTCATCCGGGTCCGGCTCGTCGATGGTGACCCAGTCACAGTCGTAAGCGCGGCCGGGCTCCAGCGGCTCGTCGGTCGTGTGAGTGCGGCCATCGGTGAAGGCGAGCGCTTGAAGCGAGCCCCCTTCCATCAAACGCCCCGGCGTGCGCGGGATATAGCGGTAGAAACAGCCCTCTGTATTGTCTTCGGTTTCATAGACCACACCACTGCCGTCCACCGCAATGGCTTCATGGTTGAAGCGGCCCATGGCCTTGATCGGCTCAATGCGTTTGAGCGGCGACAACGGGTCGACCTCGAAGGCGTAGCCGTGGCGTTTGCCCATTTCCCAGCCGTCATAGCCCGCCTCCTCGCAGCTCACCCACGTGCCCCACGGCGTTATCCCGCCGGAGCAGTTGCGGATGGTGCCCGTCAGGCTCAGGTGATGTTTGAGCACATTGAGGTCGCCGTCGAGCCAGATGGTTGTCGTGCCGCCCGAGGCTTTCGGGTCATAAGCCATATCCGGCACCGGTGACGGCGGGTCAGACGGGAAATAGAGCGGCGTTTCATGGTTGCGCACCAGAATGGTCTCCCCCTCCGGCCCCTCAAACGCGCCCATACCGTCATGGTATCCTGGCACCTCAAGGCCGTCTGACATCACCTCCCCCGCCATGGAGATGACCTTGTAGGTGAAACCCTCGGGCAGATCGCAGATGCCATTCGGGTCAGGCTTCAGCCCCGGCCCAAGCTTCGGCCGCTCAGCACTGCCGCACGCCGACAGGCTCAGAAGCGTGGCGCCCAAGGTGCCCGGCACCAGCATCGCCCCGCCCGTGCCCGCCACAGCAGCCAAAAACCCGCGCCTATTCACCCTATTCGCCATCATCCCCTCCCCATACAAAAAGACCGGAGCATGGTGCCCCGGTGCAAGATAGGCCGTCAACGAGTAAAAAAATCCGCAGGAGGTTATGAGGCTGTCGCTGAAGTAAATTGATGAGATGTCAAAAAACGTGAGGAATCATCATAAAAGAGGTGAGTTAAGCCCATAAACCTTGATAAGATAGGATCAAAACGAACAAAAAATTAGATCATTGAGAATATTTTTATTATTTAAAATCAATATATTATAGCAATTATCAAAAATATACGCCGAAAAGATTGAGCAAAGACTTGTGAAAATCCAGACTATTTGCTATTATCTAAAAATACCGAAAGGATTAGCAATGGCAGAGAGATCAAAAAACCCGAGAGCTCCGACAATTCCACTCCAAAAGGCTATCGAATTTGGGCTCCAAGTATATAACGAGGCTCGCCTGTCGACAGTAGATGTCGACATTGCTGCCGTCGCATTGGGCTATAAAGACTCCCGCAACGGCGCGGCACTTACCAAGCTTGGCACTCTTAAGTATTACGGGATACTGGAGAGCAAAGGGAAAGGTAAGGTCCGTGTATCTGAGGAAATTCAAGATTACTCTTTTGCTCCTTCCCAGGAGGAAAAGTGGCATATTGCTCAAAAATTCTTAGGAAACCCCACCGTCTTCAAGGACATTCTCGACCAATTTGATGGCAATCTGCCCGGCGACCCGGTTATCAAGATGTTTCTCTTGAAAGAAGTCGGCTTCATCGACCCCGATAAAGCCGATTTTGTACTTGAGGTGTTCCGTGCGTCCTTGGACTTTGTTGCCTCATTATACCCAGACGATGGACAGAAGGGCGATTCACATAAGTTTACTGCTGACGGAGACGAAGATGACAAAGAATATGGAAATGCAGCGGAAGGGATAACACTGCAAAAGAATAAACCCGAAATGGACCCAGAGGCGCCCGCGGGGCACGACTCGATACCTATTCGCTTACCGAGAAACAGGAAGGCATGGCTTACAATTCCCGACGATTTTGCAGAGTCTGACAAAGAAGTTATCAAAAGGCAGATAGATGCAATCTGGGTAGATGAATAAAGGCTCGGCAGAGGACTTCTGCCGAGCCATGTATTTCTCACGGGCAAACGGGCCACCATGTGAGAAGCCAGTCCGAAGACTGACTGTGTTGTTGCATTCACAGAATCGCATTTTCGGACATAGGTGTCAAGAGGCCCGCAAGATAGGAGAAAGCCAATGGCCGCAGGGAATTACCCTCCACCGCCGCCGGGCTTCAAGCGGGTCTTCGCGCGCAGCGTGTGGAATAAAAAGCTTGGAAAGCGTGTCTATCCACGCAATGCCCAGTTCTTCACTTTTCTTGTGAAAGACGAGTAAGGCGGGAGAGCCCTTAAACAACCTGTTTAAGGGCTCTTTCTATGCAACCTACTCCGCTTCTTGTACTTCTTCTGCTGGCAGGTAGATGTCGGCGCCGCGTTTTTTGAACTCTTCGGACATCGCTTTCATGCCGGTCTCCGCTTCTTCCTTCGCCGCGGCGAAGTCGCGCACTTCCTGGGTGATTTTCATCGAACAGAACTTCGGCCCGCACATGGAGCAGAAGTGCGCCACTTTATGGGCTTTCTTGGGCAAAGTCTGGTCGTGATAGTCACGCGCGGTTTCGGGGTCGAGCGACAGGTTGAACTGGTCTTCCCAGCGGAATTCAAAGCGCGCGCGGCTTACCGCATCGTCCCTCAGTTGCGATGCCGGGTGGCCCTTGGCGAGGTCCGCCGCGTGGGCCGCTAGCTTGTAGGTGATTACACCCACTTTCACGTCGTTCCTATCCGGCAGGCCAAGGTGTTCCTTCGGCGTGACATAACAGAGCATCGCGGTACCGTACCAGCCGATCTGCGCCGCGCCGATGGCGGACGTGATATGGTCATAGCCCGGCGCGATATCGGTCGTGAGCGGGCCGAGGGTGTAGAAAGGCGCTTCATGGCAGTGCTTCAATTGCTCTTCCATATTCGCCTTGATCTTGTGCATGGCCACGTGGCCGGGGCCTTCGATCATCACCTGCACGTCATGTTTCCACGCGATTTTGGTGAGCTCGCCAAGCGTGCGCAGTTCGGCGAACTGGGCTTCGTCGTTGGCGTCCGCGATGGAGCCCGGACGCAGGCCGTCCCCAAGGGAGAAGGCCACGTCATACTGCTTCATGATCTCGCAAATTTCCTCAAAATGCGTATAGAGGAAGCTTTCCTTGTGGTGCGCGAGGCACCATTTCGCCATGATCGAACCACCGCGTGACACGATGCCGGTCACGCGCTTGGCGGTCAGGTGAATGAACGGCAGGCGCACACCGGCGTGGATGGTGAAATAGTCCACACCCTGCTCGCACTGCTCGATAAGCGTGTCGCGGTAAATCTCCCACGTCAGGTCTTCGGCGATGCCGTCCACCTTCTCAAGCGCCTGATAGATTGGCACCGTGCCGATGGGCACCGGCGAGTTGCGCAGGATCCATTCACGGGTGTTGTGGATGTTGCGGCCCGTGGAGAGGTCCATCACCGTATCGGCGCCCCAACGGGTGGCCCAGACCATCTTGTCCACCTCTTCCGCGATGGAGGAGGAGACGGCCGAGTTGCCGATGTTGGCGTTGATTTTGACGAGGAAATTGCGGCCGATGATCATCGGCTCGCTTTCCGGGTGGTTGATATTGTTCGGGATGATGGCGCGGCCCGCCGCGATCTCGTCACGGACAAATTCCGCCGTGATATAGTCGGGGATATTGGCGCCCATCGGGTCACCGTCGCGCTTCAGCTTCTCGTCCATCACCTTGCGGCCAAGGTTTTCGCGCACCGCGACAAATTCCATCTCCGGCGTGATCAGGCCTTTGCGGGCATAATGCATCTGGGAGACATTGGCACCAGCCTTGGCGCGCAGCGGACGTTTACGCACGGGGAATTCAGGCGCCAGATAGTCGCCGTCCACCTTGCCGTTGTCCTCCGGCTTTACTTCGCGGCCATCGTATTCCTCAACGTCGCCACGGCCTTCAATCCACGCCCGGCGCAGTTCCGCGAGGCCTTCGTAGATATCGATCTTGGCTGTGGGGTCCGAATACGGCCCGGAGGTGTCGTAAACCCGTACCGGCACTTCATTGGCACTGGGGTGCAAATGAATTTCGCGCATCGGCACGCGGATGGTGGGGTCGAGCTCCGACCGCACATAAATCTTCTTCGAGCCCGGCAGTTCGCCGGTCGTGACATTAAAACTGGTGTTCGCTGTATCAGGCATATGATTGCTCCGTCCCTTGCGCTGGTGTTAGCCAGATCAGGTTCTAAGGGTCTTTGCGGCCTCGCAAACTCTCAGCCCCTTGCCTGCACTTGCGTGTATGGCGGGCTCCCCTCGGAACGCGGTTTGTGGTGTGCCTTATGTACGCGTCCTCGCGCCCCCCCGCAAGGGATTTCGGGGCATCGGGCACATATCTCACCGGCTTTTGAAGGCGCTAGAGCGCCTTGATGAATTGATATTCGGTGGTGTTCGAACTGTCGTGAAGATCGCGGGTCTCAGCCTGCTTCACGTAGCCTTCGCGCTCATAGAAGCTGTGTGCGCGGGTGAAGCGGGTGTCGGACCACAGCTCCATGCTTTTGGCGCCGCGCGCGCGGGCGCGGTCTTCCACATAATGGAGCAGCTTGAGGCCCATGCCGCTGCCGCGCAGGTCCTTGCTCAGGTAAATACGCTTGAGCTGGTAGCGGTCGCCCTCAATCGGGCAATAGGACACGCAGGCGAGCAGCTTGCCGTCACCGTCTATCACGAAACCTTCACCGCCCTGACTGTCCATGTAGGTTTTATAGGCCTGCAGGTCGCTGTCCAGATCGTCAGGCTCAAGGTAGACACCTTCATATTCGCTGAAGATGCCGCCAATAAGGGCAATCAACCCTTCTGCGTCGTCGTCCCGCACCAGTCTAAGATTTAACTCCGCCACTTGTCCCTGCTCCCGCTCTCGTTGTTCTTCGGCAAAATAGTTCTGCAGCGTGACGTAGTAAACCACCACCCCATGCCCCATATATAAAGCACGGCAAACTGATGCCGCTTTCAGAAAGGACATATGATGTCCAGCAATCAACAAGCTCAAGCAGAAACTTCTGATCAGCCGTCACAGGATACGGCTGAACTGGAGGAAATGGCCAAATACGGCATTCTGCGTGTCTCGGTAAATTATTATCACTTCGGCGAATTTCGTTACAGCACGCTCAAGGATGCCATTGCGCAGGCAAAACGCGCAGGCTGAACACCTGACTTTATAGACGTCCCGCCGCCCGCAACATCTCCCTGATGCGGGCGACGCTGACGCGCGCCCAAAATCAAAGAAAATAAAAAACTAAATGCAATAAATAATTATCAAAATAAAATTTGATAATTAAAAATAAAATATTGAATTATCAAAAATAATAACCATTTAGTAAAAATACTAATTTGATATTTTAAAAGGAAAATATAATGAGCTTTAAAGAAATGTCGCGCGGAAAACAGGCCAGCACCATACCAACTCCACACTCCGCTTCAAATTCAAACCAAAAGCCCGGTGACGCAAAGGTTTCACCACAGACCGAAGGCCCCCGTAAAGCCACCTCGCAGGATGAGCCTCCCCGTCAAGGGATAAGCAGAGACACATCGGCAGTCGGCGAGCCCCGGGCTGGGAAGATGACGGAAAAAAAAACCGTAGTATCCTCTCCCTCCAGTTCGCATTGAGGGCCTAGGGAGGTTCTGCCACCCACCTCACCAACCGGGGCACATAAAATGACCAGCAGGTCTACATCGCAGACAATAACCTTCAAGAATGACTTTCGTTTGGGCGGCTTCAAAAAAACGCTGCCCCCAGGCACCTATCATGTCACGACTGAAGAGATTTTGCTGGAAGGCACGCTGTCGCCTGCCTATCGTCGCACGCAGACAACACTCCAACTCCCGCCTGACAGACCGGGCACGGTCGAGTATCTTACCGTCAGCCCATGCGAACTGGATGCTGCAATCGAGCGGGATACCGCACAGGCCAAAAGGCCGCGAACAGACGACCGCTGGACCTTTCGTACACCACAAGAGCTATTCGACCAGCTTGCCATCGAAACCGGCGAAGACGAAGGAATGCTCTGGATGGCTGAAGAACCCTATAACAACCCCACCTCCAAATCGTAACGATTATACATCGACGCTCGGACATCGCCAGTCTGACTGCCCTGCGAAACTGGTCACCTACGATACGTACAGAGGCTCTGCCCCTAAGGACACAACATGACACGCTCCACCAGACTGCGCGATGGCGCTATGTACCTGCTTACAGTACTTTTCCTTTTGGCATATGTGGCAACCGCCGCGGTCGCCGAAACACAGCCCCAGCCCCCACCACCCAATGCACATGCAAATAGCTATGGAAGCGGCTGGAACTGCGACACAGGATTCTCGCGCGTGGGGGACGCGTGCACCAAGATCGTCGCGCCGTTGAATTCATATCTTACCGGCGCGTCATACGGTGATGCTTGGGCTTGCCGTCATGGTTATATAAAATCTGGCGATTCCTGCGCGGCGATTGTCTTGCCGGAAAACGCCTATATCTCAGGCAGCAGCTACGACAAAGGTTGGAAGTGTGAGCGCGGGTATCGTGCCAACGCCGAGACGTGCGTACAGATTGAACTTCCCGAAAATGCCTATCTGACCGACGCGGCTTACGGACGAGATTGGAACTGTGAGCGCGGCTACCGGATCTCGGGCGAAAGCTGCGTTGCAGTTCAGGTTCCGGAAAACGGCTACCTCTCCAATTCAATATATGATCAAGGTTGGGAGTGTGAGCGCGGGTATCGCGCTAACGGCGCGCGCTGCGACAAGATTCCTGTACCAGAAAACGGCTACCTGACCAACCAGTCCTATGGCAGCGGCTGGACCTGTGACCGCGGCTATCGAGCCAGTGGCGACACCTGCGTCAAGATCAAGATTCCGGACAATGCCTATTTTGTTGACAGTTCACACGGAACAGGATGGGCGTGTGCCCGCGGCTATGCTCCCGATATCAACCGCTGTGTAGCGGTTGCCCTGCCCGAGAACGCTCACATCGACCGTGACGGTAACAATTGGACCTGCGACAAGCCCTACAGGCGCGAGGGGAACCGCTGTGAACTCGCCAACTAAAACACCACCCAGCAGAAGGAAACCAAAGGCATGACCCAGCGCCCGCAAGCGGCAAGCTCCCGAAAAAACCTGGTACCGGACCAGGACGGCGAATTGACCGAGCACGACGAACCGGCCCGGAACAGGCCAAAAACGCGTGCATGTCTCGCCTGTAAATCGCAGTTTCTCAGCAGTTGGTCCGGTGAGCGGTTGTGTCGCAGGTGCAAACAGAAACAGGTCTGGCGTGAGTCAGCGCCTGCCGGTGCAAACCGTTCGAGATATGTGTACGGGAATTCACGACCCGCCCCCAAAGGCTGACCTTTCCGCCCGAGAGACTCTTCCAAGATAAAACAACAACTTGAAAGAAGAAAGGCCGCCAGCGGTGCTGACGGCCTTCCAGAAATGTCCAGTGCCTTGAAGTGGCCCTGCCCCCGGATTAACGGGAGTAGAATTCCACCACGAGGTTCGGTTCCATGATAACCGGGTACGGCACTTCGTCGAGCGACGGGATGCGTACGTAGGTTGCCTTGAAGCCATCAACTGCGATGTATTCCGGAACGTCACGCTCTGGGCTTTGTTGTGCTTCAATCACCATCGGAACACCGCGGGATTTTTCGCGGATCTCGACAACGTCACCAGCTTTCAGGAGACGGGACGGAATGTTACAACGCTTGCCGTTCACAAGAACGTGGCCGTGGTTTACGAACTGACGCGCGGAGAACACGGTCGGTACAAACTTGGCGCGGTATACAACGGCATCCAGACGGCACTCGAGAATACCGATCAGTTGCTCACCGGTGTCGCCGCGAAGGCGCACAGCTTCATCGTAGTAACGACGGAACTGTTTCTCGGTGATGTTGCCGTAGTAACCTTTCAGCTTCTGTTTTGCACGAAGCTGGATACCGAAGTCAGACAGCTTGCTTTTGCGACGCTGACCGTGTTGACCCGGGCCGTATTCACGATTGTTCACCGGGGACTTGGCACGGCCCCAGATGTTTTCGCCCATACGGCGGTCAATTTTATATTTCGCTTGGATACGCTTGGACATGCGAATCGCTCCTTTCAAATAAGCGCCACGGGCGGTGTGCTGTCCGAAAACCAATGCACTATGGTACCCGTGCGGTCCTTAGCGTTATTGCCAGAACCATTCATTAACGGGCGGGAGATATAGGGAAGCCGCACCTTTGTCAACCAAAATGCGCGGCTTTCCAAGCTTTTCCCACGTGGGGGCAAGCCCCTTAATATCAGCCTTTGTTCCAGGGCATGCGGGCAATCAGCATACCCATGGCGCAGGTGTCGGTCACGCCGGCGAACACAAGGCCCGCACCGACAAAGCCCGAAAGTGCATAAAAGCCTGGGTTTACCTGCCAGCCGAGCATGACGCCGATGAACACAAGCGAGCCTGCCGCGATGCGCACCTGCCGCTCAAGCGACATAACGGCGCGGCCCTCGGCCTTGTTCACATCAACGCCGCAAGCCACGCATGCATCGGTGCCGCCTTCCACGACCACAACGTCACGTGTGGTGGTGGGCGCAAGCGCTTCAGCCGCCTTCTGGGCACGGCCACCGGCCTTGCAGAGCACATAGATCGGTTCTTCGCTACCGCCCACGCCCTGAAGCACTTCACCGGGCGCGAGGTCCTGCAGCGGGTAGTGTTTGGCACCTTTCACGTGGCAGGCGCTGTATTCAGCGCCGGTGCGCACGTCAATCACATGAAGGTCGCCCTTCTTGTCGCGCAGCTCTTTGAATTCTGCTGCTGGAATTTTCTTGAGGTTCGTCATGTTCCGCACTCCATTCATGCGTATTTGCTGATGAGTTGCCCGAGATCGTCGAGACTGCTTTCCTCACCGGCTTTGATGTGCGCTTCCACCATGCATGCGAGCATCGTGTGTCCTGCCTTGTCGAGCGCCTTTCTGGCGGCACTCATCTGCTGCGCCACCTTCTCGCAGTCCGGCACATCTTCGGCCATCATCTTCTGGATGCCGCGAAGCTGCCCTTCAATACGCGCAAGGCGGTTGATCATCGCCGTTCTGTCTTTGTCACCGATCATGGGATCACCCTTTAAATACTATACCCCCTATAGTATAATGATGAAGATAAATATATCAAGGGGCAGCGCGTGCTGCCCCTTGATTATCTATGCAACAGAGCGTCAGGAACCGGTCCAGCTACCCATTAAGATCGTCTGACAGACTAAATATTCGCTTGATCGCAACTTCCAGCTCATCGGAATGACAGCCTTCATACCAATAGCAATGTACCAAGGCGGACCGCATTCTCCCACGCCTACCGTATCTGACACGCAGAATGTTCTCAGACCAGATAACACCGGGCATCAACTTCAGATACACACGGTCCAGCGCACGCACTTCGTCAGGTCCGATGGCCCCACCACCCCAGCCATAGTACCCCAAAAGCCGCAAGCCTCCCGCCCCCAACTCTAATCCGGTCTTCCGTGCAAAAAACGGTGTCAGATATATAAAGGCAAGGTATGCTACGGCGATGGGTAGCGTTAGCCCCAGCAACTCCCATCGGTTGAGCGCCGAAAAACCTAAATCAAAAGCTTTCATGTAGACAAAACACGCCCCCGCAATGCCTGCGGCAGCAATCAATGCGATTGGCGATCCATAACGCCACCATTTGCCTTTTTTAAGAGGGTAAAAAACGACAGCGTTGGATGGGCTACCCATATTGCGCCCTATCCCCGGAAGCGGCGGATGAGGCTGGAGGTGTCGTTCCTGTTACCGCCCATTTTCTGCACGTCACAGTAAAACTGGTCGACAAGCGCGGTGACGGGCAGCGAGACCCCCATGCTGTTGGCCTCCTCAAGCACAATGCCAAGGTCCTTGCGCATCCAGTCGACCGCGAAGCCGAAGTCGAACTTGCCGTCGATCATGGTGGAGGCGCGGTTTTCCATCTGCCAGCTTTGCGCGGCACCCTTCGAGATCACGTCCACCACGGCTTTGGCGTCAAGCCCGGCTTCCATGGCGAAATGCAGCGCTTCGGCGAGGCCCTGCACAACGCCCGCGATACAAATCTGGTTCACCATTTTGGTAAGCTGGCCCGCGCCCGCAGCACCAAGGAGCTTCACGGACTTCGCGTAAGCCTGCATCACAGGCTCTGCTTTCTCGAACGCTGCCTTGTCGCCACCGCACATCACCGTCAGCACACCGTTCACAGCCCCCGCTTCACCGCCAGAAACCGGCGCATCAATGAACGCAAGGCCGGCTTTTTGTGCTGCAACCGCCATGGTGCGTGCGCAGTCGGCCGACGCTGTGGTGTGGTCGACAAAAATGGCGCCTTCTTTCATGGCTGCAAAAGCACCTTCTTCGCCGACACAGACTTCAGCGACATCCTTGTCCGCGCCCACGCAGGCAAAAACGATGTCTGCATCTGCCGCGGCACCGGCGGGGGTTGGTGCGGTATAAAGCTCGCCCGCCGCGTCGTCAGCGTAGGTTTCCAGCCATTTTTCGGCCTTCTCCAACGTGCGGTTATAGACCGTGACATTATGTCCCGCTTTCGCGAGATGCCCTGCCATGGGAAAGCCCATAACGCCTAGGCCCAAGAATGCTACTGTTGCCATGATTGATTTCCTTCCTGCGCTGCCACCCGCTTTACCGGACTTGACCGTCCAGTATGTAAGGTGCTTGATACGGTCCGGTAACTTGGTAAGGGCCACGGGGCGCTATGTCCAGTAGGCATCATGGGGGGAGCGTAAAAAGCATGCGCGCGCTTAAATTCTGGTCGATTTTTGTCTTTTCATTCCTGGTCCTTGTCGGCCTTTTAGGCTTTGCATGGCTCAGGAGCAGCCTGCCGCAGGCTGAAGGCACTATTGAGCTGAATGGCCCCTCCGCCCCCATCACCATTGCGCGGCACAAACACGGCGTGCCCCATATCGCCGCCGCGACCGACAATGACCTCTATTTCGGCATGGGCTATGTGCACGCGCAGGACCGCCTGTGGCAGATGGAAATGAACCGCCGCATCGGCCATGGCCGGGTTTCCGAGGTTCTGGGGGATGCGGGCCTTGGCTTCGACAAATATTTCCGCACACTCGGCTTCACAGAGGCAGCGGAAAGTGCCGTCGCCCACCTTGACGATGAGACCCGCGCCTCGCTCAATGCTTATGCCGCCGGGGTGAACGCCTTTATCGACAGCCACAAGGGCGCGTGGCCGCCCGAATTTGTGCTGACCAGCACCACGCCGAGCCACTGGCAGGCGGTCGACACCATGGTGTGGCAAAAGATGATGTGGCTTGACCTCTCCGGCAACATGCGCTCGGAGCTTGCCCGCGCACGCCTGCTTGCAAAACTGAGCCCTGCCCATGTGCAGAGCCTGTACCCGAGCTACCCGGGTGAGGTGGAAACCCCGCTGCCGGACCTTGCCGCCATCTATGGCGAAACCAATATCGAAAGCGCCATTGCGCTTGTGGGCGAAGAGATGCCGGAAGGTTACGGCTCCAACAACTGGGTTGTGAGCGGCGAGCATACGCAAAGCGGCAAGCCACTGCTCGCCAACGACCCGCACCTTGGCCTCACCACACCAAGCATCTGGTATCTGGTGCGGCTGAATAACACCACGACCGGCACAAACCTCGTAGGGGTCAGTTTCCCCGGTACACCGTCGATCATCCTTGGCCGCAACGACCGCATCGCCTGGGGCTTCACCAATACCTACCCGGACATTCAGGACCTCTATGTCGAGAAGGTGATGAATGACGGCAGAAGCTACCTGACCCCCGATGGCCCGGCTGACTTTGTCATCCGCGAGGAGGTCATCAAGGTCAAGGACGCGGACGACGTGGTGCTGACGGTCAAGGAAACCCGCCACGGCCCGGTCGTAAGCGACGTTGTGGGCTCAAGCAGCGATTTTGTGCGCGAGGGTTATGTGCTGGCACTACGCTGGACAGCGCTTAATGAGACCGACTTTGCCATCAACGGCCTGCGTGGTCTCGCGAACGCGACGGACTTCGAGAGTTTCACGGCGGCGGGGCGGCACTATTTTGGCCCTGAGCAGAACATGATCTACGCCGATATGGACGGCAACATCGGCTATTATGCGCCCGCACTTGTGCCGGTGCGCAAGGCGGGTAACGAGATCATGGGCCGTCTGCCCTCCCCCGGTTGGGACGCAAAATACGACTGGGAGCGTTATATCTCCTATGACGAGTTGCCGACGCGCTACAACCCGGAAAGCGGGATCATCGCCACCGCGAATGAGAAGATCGTGGACGGTGACTATCCACACTTCATCACCCGCGACTGGGCGCTGCCGTACCGCGGCAACCGCATCCGCGCGGAACTCGCGAGCGTGCCCAAACACACGCTTGGTACCTTCAAGGGCCTGCATCATGACATCACGTCTGACATGGCGCGGGATATGATCTCTGTGCTCAAACACCACCTGCGCGACGTGCACCCCGCAGCCAACGCCATCCTGAACTGGGACGGCACCATGGATGCCCGCCGTACCGAACCTCTCATCTTCCACGAGTTCATGCGCACCTACCAGCGCAAGCTGCTGGCCGATGAGCTTGGCGACCTTGCTGGCGACTATACCTCGATCAAATCACGCCTCCTGCGGGACAGCCTCTATTATAGCCTCCCGGTGGACAACCGCCCTGACCTCTCGGCGGACTATTACCATCTGCCCGCCATGCCGGAGGATGAAGCCATGCTGTGGTGCGATGATGTCAGCACCGGCGACAAGGTGGAGACCTGCCCCGAACTTGCCAAGGCGGCCTTCCTTGAAGCGATGGATACACTCGCCACCCGCTTCAAAGGCGACTGGGAGACATGGAACTGGGGTGATGAACACACCCTTACGCAAAGTCACAGGCCGATGAGCCAAGTACCTTTTGTCAAAGACTTTTTCGAGATCAAAACACCCATCGGCGGCAGCCGCAACACCATCAATGTGGCGGGCGTGAGCGAAAGCGCAAAAGACCTGAATACATCAAGCTTTGGCCCGAGCTACCGCGGTATCTTCGATCTCTCGGACCTTGACCGGTCGCTCTATGTGATCCCGACAGGGCAAAGCGGGAACCCGTTCTCGGCGAACTTCAGGGACATGTTCCGGCTTTGGAGAAGTGGCGACTATATCATCATCCCCACCAAAGGGGCCGTAAGTGACGGGGCCCAGCATGTGCTGGTGATAAAACCCAAGGCAGCAGATTAACCTTAACATAAGGAAAGTAAGCGATTATCCTTCGGGATAGATCAGGCGTATCAGGAGACGGGCGTGGCGAAAAAAGACGACAATGATGTTCGTCCCATCATCAAGAAGGTGAAGAAGGTCTCAGGCGGCGGCCACCATGGCGGTGCCTGGAAAGTGGCCTATGCCGACTTCACCACAGCGATGATGGCGTTTTTCATGCTGCTCTGGCTCCTTAACGTTGCGCCGCCTGAAACACTTGCAGGCCTCGCCGACTATTTCTCACCGACAACCGCTGCGGTCTCTGGCCGCACCGGCGCTGAGGCCATCAATGCCCCAACGTCTGATGCTGTTGGCTCAAACCCGTCGCAGATTGTGGCAATCAGCATGCCGGGGCCGCCGCAGTCAGGTCCCGACCAAGGTAAAAAGACCGGTTCAGCCGAGGATGGCGGGTATGGTGACAAGTTGTCGGAACGCGCGAAGGCTCAGCAGGATGCGGCGTTCAGCCAGTTGCAGGAACAGTTGCGCCTTGCCATCCAGCAGTCGCCGGAACTGGCAAAAGTGTCCGATCAGTTGATCATGGAAATCACCGAAGAAGGCATGAAAATCCAGCTGATCGACAAAGACCGCCGCGCCATGTTCAAGTCGGGCACGGACGAGCTTTACGAGTTCGCGAAGAAGATGCTGCAGGAAATTGGCAAGTCCATCCAGACCCTGCCCAACCGGGTGACCATCCTTGGCCACACGGACGGCAGCGTCTATTTCGGACCGCAGGGTGAGACCAATTGGGAACTGAGCTCGAACCGTGCCAACTCCGCCCGGCGCGAGCTTGATGTTGCCGGTGTCTCGACCGACCGCATATCTGAAGTGATTGGCAAGGCGGGCACCGATCCGCTGTATCCAGACCAGCCGAACCGGACTGAAAATCGCCGCATTACAGTCCTTGTGCTTCGCGAAGCACCGGTGGTTCCCCCTAACCTGACGAACAGTAATTAAGCCCTTCAAGGCAGAGAGGGCAGGAATTTTGCCTTGTCGCACCTGATGCTGGGTTGTAAAAAATTGTTATGGGCATGAGTCACTTTCGTGCCGCCCGTGGGGCGGTATCGACATCAGGCAAACGGAAATCCCTCGTTTATGGATCTTGTTGTACCAACCATTCAGATGTGGCTGACCTTCGCAATTGTGCTGGGCGCAATTGTCGCATACGCCTACGACCGCATCCCGCTTGAGATTTCTTCCATTGCCACGGTAGCGCTGCTGCTTGCGCTCTTTGAACTCATGCCGCTTGTTGACGCGGATGGTGCGCCTCTGATTACGCTGCGCGACCTTCTACAAGGCTTCGCAGACCCCGCGCTTATTACAATCATGGCGCTTCTGGTTGTCGGCCAGGGCCTGGTGCAGACCGGTGCCCTCAATGGGCCCGCACGCGGGCTTGTGCGCCTTGGCAAAAGATCTCCCCGCGCCGTTATTCTTGCCTGTTTCATTGTCGTCATGATCATATCGGCCGTCCTGAACAACACCCCTGTCGTGGTGATCTTCATCCCCATTCTCGCGGCCCTCGCCGAACGCCTTGGCAAAAAAGTGGCGCTGGTGATGATGCCGCTCAGTTTTGTCGCCATTCTTGGCGGTAACATGACCAAAATCGGCTCCAGCACCAACCTTCTCGCCATCGGTGCGTACGAGCAGGTGGGCGGGCCGACCATCGGCTTCTTCGATTTCACCGTTCCCGGTGCGGTAATGGCCTTTGTCGGTTTCCTCTATGTCGTGCTTGTGGCCCCCAAATTGTTGGTGGACCGCGCCGGCATTGCCAAGCGGCTTGCTGGTGGCGGCGGCAAACAGTTCCTGTTCCAGATGGAGCTGACACCTGACAATGGCCTGGTTGGGCAGTCCGCAGTTGCCGGCATGTTCCCGGGGCTCAAGGACGTCACGGTGCGCATGATCGAACGCGGGCGCGAAAAACTATTGCCGCCCTATGACGACATCACGCTACATGTCGGTGACGTTGTGCTTGTTGCGGCCACCCGTTCTGTGATGACCGACCTCCTCAACGCGTCGCCCGACCTTGTCTCGAGCGCCGAGGGCGAAGATGTGGACGACAAGGCAGGCGAGCGCCGCGTGATTGCCGAAGCCGTCATTGCGCCCGCATCTCGCATGGATGGCCGCACGCTCGCCCAGACCGGTTTCCGGGCGGAGACTGGTGTTTCCGTGCTTGGCGTACAGCGCCGTAGCCGCATGATCCGCGCCGCGCTCTCCATGCTGCGCCTTGAAGCAGGTGACGTGCTTCTGGTGATGGGCTCACGTTCCGCAGTGCTGGCGCTCAGGGACAACCGCGATGTGCTGCTGATGGAATCGTCCGCGAGCGATGTACCGATGCAAGAGTATGCTTGGCGCGCCCTTGCGATTTTTGCTGGTGTGGTGGTCACGGCGGCGCTCGAATTCATGCCGATTGTGGTGGCGTCGCTGATTGGCGCAACCTTGATGATGGTGACCCGGTGCCTCAATGTCCGGCAGGCGGGCCGCGCGATTGACCGGCGTGTTTTCACAATTGTGGGCGCAGCCCTCGCGCTTGGGGCCGCCATGCAGGCTACAGGCGGCGCTAACTGGCTCGCACATGCCGTGATCGAAGCGTTGCGCGGGGCCCCTGTGTGGGTCCTGCTGTCAGGCTTCTTCCTGCTGATCGCGATGCTCACGAACGTGCTGTCGAACAACGCGACGGCTGTCCTGTTCACACCGATCGCGGTTTCCATTGCGGCAGAACTGGGCATTGACCCCATGCCATTCCTGCTGGCGGTCATCTTTGGCGCGAACTGCAGTTTCGCTACGCCCATGAGCTATCAGACCAACTTGCTCGTGATGGCGCCAGGCCACTACCGCTTCGTCGACTTCATGCGTGTGGGCACACCGCTCATATTTGTTATCTGGATGACTTTCACCTTGTTCATTCCGTGGTATTATAATCTCTTCTAGGAAAGGAGAGGTTCCCGCCCATGACCGACCAGGGGCTGCAATTTCCGAAGTTCTATGTGACCGCGCCGTCACCCTGCCCCTATCTTGAAGGCAAGATCGAGCGCAAGGTTTTCACGGAACTCAAGGGCCCAGACGCCGCGGCGCTCAATGAAGCGCTCGGGCGTGTTGGCTTTCGGCGTAGCCAATCCGTGGTCTACCGACCGGCCTGCGAAGGCTGTTCGGAATGTGTCTCGGTGCGGGTGCGCGTGAAGGATTTTCACCCGACCCGGTCGCTGCGAAGGGTCGCCAAGTTCAACAGTGATCTCAAGGCCGAGATACGCCCCCCGCTGGTGACCGACGAACAATATGCCCTGCTGGCCTCATATCTGAACACCCGCCACGGCGACGGCACCATGGCCGATATGAGCGCGGAAGAATACCGCGACATGGTAGAGACAAGCCCCGTACCCACGGTACTGATTGAATATCGGCGCGCTATAGACGGCAAGTTGATGGCGACAGCGCTGACCGACGAACTGTCTGATGGCCTGTCGATGATCTACAGCTTTTTCAATACGGTCGAGACCGCCCGCAGCCTCGGCACCTATCTCATTTTCGATCATATCGAACGGGCACGCCGCACGAATCAGCCTTATGTTTATTTGGGTTATTGGGTTAAAGGCAGCCAGAAAATGAGCTACAAAGGCCGCTTCCGACCGCTCGAACGGCTTGGCCAAAATGGCTGGTACGAAATTACGCCGGAAGACGAGGCAAAATAGCCGTCTTCTCTTGCCCCGCGACGTTCCCGCTTTATACTGAGCCCCGGCGGTCCGGAGCGCGCGATGACCCGCGCTGGAAGGCACGACCGGCCGTCAGGATTTTTGGTTAGGGGGAGTAGCGTCTTGCGTAAAAAAGACACGCATCAGCAGACAGTGGAAACAAAAAACAGCCTGCGAAATGACGGCGGCATGAGCCGACGCAAGCTTCTGGGCGGTGTGGCGCTGGCCAGCAGTGCAGCCCTTCTTTCCGCGTGCTCGGGTGAGGCGAAGGAATGCGCCAGCGGCCCAGCCGTGCTCTCCAAACAGCGCCAGCTCAAGATGGTCACAAGCTGGCCGAAGAATTTCCCAGGCCTTGGCACGGGTGTAGAGCGTCTAGCGAAGCGTATTGAAGCGCTCTCGGACGGCTCAATGACCGTCAAGGTCTACGCAGCCGGTGAGCTAGTCGGCGCGCTTGGTGGCTTTGACGCCGTGAGCCAGGGCAAGGCAGACATGTATCATGCCGCCGAATATTACTGGCAGGGCAAATCCCCGGCCTTCAACTTCTTCGCGGCTGTGCCCATGGGCATGACGGCGGCTGAAATGAACGCCTGGGTCCGCTTTGGTGGCGGGCAGGAACTGTGGGACGAACTTTCCGGCCGCTTCAACATCAAGCCTTTCCTTGCGGGCAATACCGGCGTCCAGATGGGCGGCTGGTTCCAGAAGGATATCAACAGCGTTGAGGACTTCCAGGGCCTGCGCATCCGCATGCCGGGTCTTGGTGGCGAGGTCATGCAACGCCTTGGCGCCACGCCGGTGACCAAACAGGGCGGCGAGATTTTCCAGGCCCTCAGCCAGGGCAACATTGACGCAAGTGAATGGATTGGCCCGTGGAACGACCTTGCCTTCGGTTTCCATACCATTGTGAAAAACTATTACTACCCTGGCATCCATGAGCCGGGTGCGTCGCTTTCCCTCGGTCTCAACAAGGATCTCTGGAACGACATGAGCCCGCGTGAACAGGAAATCATCCGCACTGCGGCGGCAGCCGAAAACGACATCATGTTCGCCGAGTTCAATGCAAACAACGCCCGGGCGCTTGACACTCTCGTCAACGAACATGGCGTGAAGCTCAAGAAGTTCAGCGACGACATCCTGATTGCCCTTGGCAAGCTGTCCGCGGAAGTGCTGGCTGACGCCGCCAAAACCGACGACCTCACGGCACGCGTGTTTGAAAGTTTCAGCAAGGCTCGCGCTGAGGGCATCCGCTGGGGCGCCATTTCCGAGCAAGCCTTTGCGCACGCCCGCAGCCTGATCAACAGCTAAGCCATGCATCGCATCGTTGCCGCGATTGACGCCTTTTCAGAAAGGAGCGGACAGGTCCTTGCAGTCCTGCCGCTTGCGCTCGTGCTTGTGCAGTTTGCCGTCGTGCTGATGGTCTATGTCTTTGCCTCCGGTAGCATCCAGCTTCAGGAAAGCCTGCAGTATATCAACGCCGTCATGTTCCTCGGCGGCGCTGGGTATACCGCGGTGCGCGGCGAACATGTGCGTGTGGACATATTCTATTCCCGCTTTTCGGAGCGCGGTAGAGCGCTGGTCAATCTCCTCGGCACGCTTCTGCTGCTGGTGCCCTTCCTGATCCTCTTCTGGATGTCAGCCATCCCCTTTGTTGCGGACAGTTGGGCGATTGGCGAAACCAGCGTGGAGGCCAGCGGTCTGCCCTATGTCTATATCCTGAAGTCAACCCTGCTCTTGTTCGCTGTTACCCTCAGTCTTCATGCCTTGGCTGACCTGATGCGCCACGGGCGCACGCTGATGGGGAGGTAAGCCCATGGACATGTCCATCATTCTTGTCATCAGCATGTTTGTTGCCCTCGTCGGGCTGCTGCTCACCGGCTTTCCCGTTGCCTTCACGCTTGGCGGCACCGGGCTTTTGTTCGGCCTTATCGGCATTGCGACGGGCACACTTGACGCCACGTTCCTCGAAATTCTGCCGAACCGGCTGTTTGGCAATGTCATCAGAAACGAACTGCTGTTCGCCATTCCCCTATTTGTCGCGATGGGGGTGATGCTTGAAAAATCCAATGTTGCCGAAGACCTCCTTGAGAATATGGGCAGGCTCTTTGGTCGCCTGCGCGGTGGGCTTGGCATTTCCGTCACGCTTGTGGGTGCGCTTCTCGCGGCCTCTACGGGCATTGTAGGCGCGACAGTCGTAACCATGGCGCTGCTCTCGCTCCCGACCATGCTCAGACGCGGTTATGACCAGTCGCTCGCAACCGGCTCTATTGCCGCTGCGGGTACACTAGGCCAGATCATTCCGCCTTCGATTGTGCTCATCCTGCTCGCGGATGTTATCTCCAGCGCTTGGCAGCAGGCGCAGCTTGATGCTGGCAACTTCTCGCCGTCGCCGATGAGCGCGGGGGAGCTGTTCGCAGGCGCGCTGATCCCCGGCCTTATCCTCGTGGGCTTCTATATCGTTTATCAGGTAATCATTGCGATTATGCGCCCGAACTCGAGCCCTGCTATCCCGCGCGAAGAAGGTGAGGCACTGGACGCTGCCTTCTATGGCCGCCTGCTGGTCGCGCTTGCGCCGCCCATGGTGCTGATCGTGGCGGTCCTCGGCTCGATCCTCGCGGGCATCGCGACACCGACCGAGGCCGCGTCGGTCGGCGCAATCGGTGCTATTTTCCTTGGTGCAGCGCGTATGGACGGCAAGACACGTCTGATCGTCATGCTCTCGCTCGCGGCCCTTCTGGGTCTGCTGGCCCTTGCGGGCACGATGGACCTGCGCATGAGCCGTGCGGTCGTGCCGGACGCAGACCGCCTCGCCTTTTATGGGGCGATTGTGCTGACGGTCGTTTTTAGTCTTGGTCTCATCTGGGCACTTTTCAAAACCCACCGCGCCGGTGTGCTGGGGGAAGTGATGCGCTCCACCGTGCGCATCTCGACCATGATCTACGCTATCCTGATTGGCGCAGCGCTCTTCTCACTCGTGTTCCGCGGCCTTGGCGGCGACGATGCCATTGAAGGCCTGCTCCATGGCCTGCCGGGCGGGCAATGGACAGCCATCCTGCTTGTGATGGTGCTGATGTTCATCCTCGGCTTCTTCCTCGACTTTATCGAGATCACCTTTGTAGTGGTGCCGGTAGTTGCCCCTGCCCTGCTTGCGATGGACGGCACCTATGGCCCCATCTGGCTCGGTGTGCTGATTGCCATGAACCTGCAAACCAGCTTCCTGACACCACCTTTCGGCTTTGCGCTTTTCTATCTGCGTGGTGTGGTACCGGAGAGCGTACCGACAATGGCAATCTACCGGGGTGTGATACCGTTTGTGATCATTCAATTGCTTGCGCTTCTATTGATAGCGCTTGAGCCTGATCTGGTGACCTGGCTGCCTTCAATGCTGTTCTGAGGTGCGGGGTATACTTCCCCGTTGCTCAAACGCTTGCGCAATCGCGTCGAGGAGCGTTGCCCTGTCCACCGGCTTGCCGACGACACCGTCCATACCTGCCTCAAGATAGGTCCGCTTGTCATCTTCCATGGTGTTGGCGGTCAGCGCAATGATCGGAAGTTGTGATTGCGGCCCGCCGCCGGCACGAATTGACTTCGTTGCCGCAACACCGTCCATAACTGGCATGCGGATATCCATGAGCACGAGGTCAAATTGCTCCCGTTCCACGAGGTCAACCGCCTCGCGACCGTTGCTGACAAGTGTCAGCGACCAGCCGTGGCGCTCAAGGATTTTTTCTATCAGAACCTGATTGATGGCATTGTCCTCGGCGATCAACACCCGAAGCTGGCCGAACTGCGGCCCGGTGCTATCCGATGTTTCCAGTTTCGACTGTGGCGCAGGCGCTGCAGCGGCGCTCACCTGAACTGGAAGGCTTAGCGTGAACGTCGCGCCTTCCCCGGGCCGACCGCTCGCGCGCAGGGTGCCCCCCATCATCTGGGCTAGTTCCCGCGAGATGGAGAGCCCGAGCCCCGTACCCCCGATACTCTTTGTCGACGAGGCATCAAGCTGTTCGAACCGGACGAAAATTTTCTCTCGGTCCCCATTATCGAACCCGATGCCCGTGTCGCGCACCTCCATCAGGAAATAGAGACCGTCATCATTCCGATCGAAATTGAGCGCGATATCGATATGGCCCTTTTCGGTGAATTTGACTGCATTCCCAACGAGATTGAACAGGATCTGCCTGATGCGGCTGGCGTCACCGACCACCATGCCCGGTGCATCTTCCGCAACACTCACATTGAGCGCCAACCCTTTTGCTGTTGCCGCGGGCTTCAGCGTGGCTGCAGCCTTCACCACGAGGTCAACCGGGTCAAAGTCGGCTTCCCTGAGGCTCAAGGTACCCACTTCCATCTTCGCAAGGTCAAGAATATCGTCAATGATGGTCAGAAGCGAATGTGCGCTCACATTCGCTGTTTCGACGAGCTGTATCTGCTCGGCCGTGAGGCGAGTGTCCGCCAGAAGGTTGATCATGCCGATCACCCCCGCAAGCGGGGTCCTCAGCTCATGGCTGGTGTTGGCCAGAAAAACGTCCTTGGCGCGGTTGGCGCGGCGCGCTGCTTCGCCCTCCATAAGTGCGCGCTCAAGCTCCACCTGTTTGCCCTCAAGCGCCTCATTCTTCTCAAGGATAGCCCTTTCCGCCTTGAGTAGGTCGGTCACGTCACGGGCCACACCGGTAATGCCGGCGAGACGGCCCGCATCGTCCGTCAAGGTCGTCAGGCTGGCATCCAACGTCATGACGCTGCCATCGTCTGCCCTCATATCCAGATAGCCGCGCCATTCACCAGCATCTCGAATACCGGTCAGGATCGAGCTGCGATCCCAGCGCCAGTTGCCTTTGTCAGCCATGAAGTCGGCGATACGACGACCAATAAGCTTGTCCCTGTTCCGGCCGAAAAGCTTGACCGCACCCTCATTACATTCCACCAACCTGCCACCGACATCGGTGACAATCACTGCTTCGCGCACGCGCCCCAATATCTGTGCCTGCCCCTGAAGCTTCTTGAGGGCCCGGCATTCGGCAAGCTTGGAGCTGGCAAGCGACGCAATGGCCTGAAGTATGTCGAGATGGTCCTCGTTAAAATGGTCAATTTCCGGGTTTTCGCAATCGATAACGCCCAGAATATCATTGCCATAGGTGAGCGGGACACACAGCTCAGACCCCGGTGAGACCATGTCCGATACATAATTTTCATGGTGGCGTACGTCTCCAATGACAAGCGGCTTCCCGGTTTGAGCGACTGTACCTGTCACGCCCTCGCCCAGCCCGATTTCCATGGCGTTGAGAATAACCCGGCCTTCGGGGTTTTTGGCGCCGATTGCGGCGCGCTGGATGAGCTTGTCCCTTACGGGATCAAACTCATAAAAGACACAGTCAACAAACCCCAGGCGCCCAACCACTTCCTTGGCGACATACCAGGCCAGGTCGTCGGCGTTGGTGATCTGGATTAGAGAAACCGCGAAACTGTTCAGCACACGCAGGTGCATCTCCCGCTGCTGGATGGACGCAAGCAAATCCAACCGCTCTCTATCGGAGCAGGTCTTGAACCTGTCTGCCATTTCCCTGATATCTTCCAACCCGTTCCCCAAAATCGCGCTTACCACCAAGGCATGTATTTTTGTCTCTCATGGAGATTAACATCTTGCCTGATAAACTGCCAATGTCTGTAAAAAACTATCACCGCTCTGAGCGCGGCGGCCATATATTCAAACATGGCAAGCGAGCCTTGCAACTTTGGCCGATTGCCTGTGACAGATGCAGGGCCTAAACATTAGCTTGCACACATTCGGCAGATGACAGGAGGATAAGATGATCGGATATACTACCGTCGGCACAAAAGACATGGAAAAAGCGGCCGCCTTCTATGATGGGCTTTTTGCCGTCCTCGGTGCAAAACGCATCTGGGACTGGGAAACTTTCAAAGGTTGGGCAACCGCGCCCGGCAGCCCGATGTTCACCGTCACCCACCCGTTCAACGGCGAACCTGCAACGGTGGGCAACGGCGTGATGATTGCGCTGTCTGCGCCCGATCAGGAGACGGTGAAGAAGCTTTACGAGAAAGCAATTGAACTTGGTGGCACCTGCGAAGGTGAACCGGGCTATCGCGGTTCAGAAGAAATGGGCTTTTACGCGGGCTATTTCCGCGACCTCGACGGCAACAAGCTGAACGCCTTCAACTACAGCCCGAAGAAATAACAGCACCCATTTAGGCCTGGAACGAAAAAGCGCCGGAACTTCCGGCGCTTTTCTCGTTTCTATCCGCGGAATTTGTTGGACCGCGGGAAACCCATGGGCGGCAGGCGCCCGGCGTTACCGCGTTTACCGGTCCACGGCGCGAGGTCAACCTCCGTGCGCCAACGGTCGGAATTGCCGCCCATCGGCCACGTCAGCCCTTCAGCCTTATGGAAAATGGTCACATCTGCCATGCCGCCGTCCTTGTAGCGCTGCAGCGCCACGCCCTGACCACGCGCCAAGGTTGGCACTTCCTCAAGGTCAAACACCAGCAGTTTGCGGTTTTCACCAATCACGGCAACGCTGTCACCGTCGACCGCAAAACAGTGGGTCGCAACCACGTCGTCCTTCACGTTCAGAAGCTGCTTGCCGCCCTTTTTCATGGCGACAGCCTGATCCGCTTCAGTCACAAAGCCCTTGCCGATGGACGAAGCCACAAACAGCTTGCCGCCCGGCTGGTAAGGCAGCAGCGCAATGATCTCGTCATTCGCATCCATATCCACCATCAGGCGCACAGGCTCACCGTTACCGCGCCCGCCCGGCAGCTTGTCAGCGCCCAGCGTGTACATCTTGCCGTTGGTCGCAAAGAGGAACAGCTTGTCGGTCGTATAGGCGTGGAAGCGGAACTTCTCCTCATCGCCTTCCTTGTACTTCTGCTCTTCTTCCGGCTTCGCGTGGCCCTTGAGCGCACGGATCCAACCGCGTTTGGAGCAGAGAACCGTGATCGCTTCTTTCTCGATCATCGCTTCAATCGGCACAATCTCGGCCACCGGCGCATCACCAAAGCGGGTGCGGCGCTTGCCGAGGACCGTTTCGGGTCCGAATTTTTCCTTGATTTCCGAGAGCTTGTCGCCAACAGCGATCCACTGAAGCGCGCTTGAGCCGATCAGGGCCTCAAGCTTGTTCTTCTCTTCCTCAAGTTTGGCGTGCTCTGTGCGGATTTCCATTTCCTCAAGCTTGCGCAGTGAGCGCAGACGCATATTGAGAATGGCTTCCGCCTGGTTTTCCGTCAGCTTGAAGGTGCTCATCAAGGACGCCTTGGCGTCATCTTCCTCGCGGATGATGCGGATCACTTCATCAAGGTTGAGGTAAGCGATCAGGTAACCTGAGAGGATTTCAAGCCGCTTCTCGATCTTGTCGAGACGGAATTTGGAGCGGCGGATCAGCACGTCGATCTGGTGATCGAGGAAACTGTCCAGCACTTCCTTGAGGCTCAGTACACGTGGTCGCCCGTCATAAGCAATCACGTTCATGTTGAGGGAAAAGCGCACTTCAAGTTCCGTCATGCGGAACAGGCTTTCCATCAACACTTTCTCGTCCACGGCCCGGTTCTTGGGCTCCAGCACGATGCGGATATCTTCGGTCGATTCGTCACGCACATCGGTCAGGATCGGCAGCTTCTTGTCGCCAATCAGTTCGGCGATCTTTTCAATCAGCTTCGACTTCTGCACCTGATACGGGATTTCGGTGATCACGATCTGATACTGGCCGTGGGAGAGGTCTTCCTTCTCCCAGCGCGCGCGCACACGCATGGCGCCGCGGCCGGTCTCATAGGCGTGTTCAATCGTCTCGCGGTTCTCGACAATCTGGCCGCCAGTCGGGAAATCAGGCCCCGGGATGCGTTCCATCAGGTCGCGTACCGTCACTTCGCGGCTCGGGTCACGGCGCGCTTCAATAAGAAGCTGCAGGCCGTCGATCAGCTCCCCCGCGTTATGCGGCGGGATGTTGGTTGCCATACCAACCGCGATACCGCTCGACCCGTTCGCCAGAAGGTTCGGGAAGCAGCCCGGCAGGATGACAGGCTCGGAATCTTCGCCGTCATAGGTTTCGCGGAAATCGACCGCGTCTTCCTCAAGGCCTTCCATGAGTACAGCAGCGACTTCGGTAAGGCGCGCTTCGGTGTACCGCATCGCCGCCGCGTTATCGCCGTCGATGTTACCGAAGTTGCCCTGCCCATCCACAAGTGGGAAACGCACCGCAAAATCCTGCGCGAGGCGCACCATCGCGTCATAGACCGACTGGTCACCGTGCGGGTGGTATTTACCGATCACGTCACCAACCACACGGGCACATTTTTTGTAGCCCGTCTTGGGGTCAAGCTTCAAAAGCCGCATCGCATACAGAAGCCTGCGGTGCACGGGCTTGAGGCCATCGCGCACGTCCGGCAAGGAGCGGGACATGATAGTGGACATGGCATAGGCAAGGTAGCGCTCGCTCAGTGCGTTCGCGAACGGTGCCTCAATGATATTGTCGCTAAATTCAGGATGTGTCGTCATGGTCTCGACTATAACAAGGCGAATATAAAAGGCTACAAGATGTTGTGGTTATCCACAGAAGATTTTGGCCTCTGCCACGAGGGGTGGTCAAGCTGATTTACGCGCTCTGGCGGCGGATGGAGGCCATGAAACGCTCCCGCGCTGGCGGCTGCTGGCTGGCGTGCACTGCCCATACGTTGCGTTCAAGGAAATAGCCAGTAAGGCGCAGGCCATCAAGCGCGTCATCCGCGCTTGCATCCGCCAGTTTGCCGCCCGTCATGAAAGCAGGAAGCGGCAGCAGTTTTTCCTTATACGGCCCGCCCGCTTCAAGGCTGACCGCCCGCCCGGTTTTGGGTGAGACAAAGGCGAGGTTTTCGCTCAAACCCGTTCCGGCGCATTTGCTGAGGTCAAGGCCGTAGCCAAGTTCGGCCAGCACAGCTACCTCAAGCCGTGCGAGCGCTGCGCCCCACATGGCGGCGGTGCCGTCTTCGTGTTCGAGAAGGTTCAGGATAGCCTCTAGTCCCTCAAACACACTGGCATGCGGTTCACGCTCGGGCAGAGTGGAGGAGACAACGGCTGTGACTGCCGAAAGCGCACTGATGCGCGCGCCCTCCCCCATCATCTGCCCCAAAGGGCTGTGGAGGAGTTCTATGGTAAAGCGGCCCAGGTTGGTCTCAAGCCGGGCATACCATTTGACGGATAGCCGGTTGCCCACCTGCAGGTTGGCCTTGTTGCGGCGGCCAAGACCGCCTCTCACGAACCCGCGCACACGACCGTGCGCAGGTGTCATCACTTCCAGAACGGCATCCGCCTCACCAAGGCGGCTGGCGGAAAGAACAATGCCTTCGTCCTGCCATTCCATGCGCCTGACTTATTCCACGAAGTCGAGGCCCATGTCCTCATAGACGGTCCGGTCTTCGGCCCAGCGTTCGGTCACACGAACGTGGAGGAAAAGGTGCACGCGGCGTTCAAAGCTTTCTTCCATGTCTTCGCGTGCCATCTGGCCGAGAAGCTTGAGCATGGCGCCCTGCTTGCCGATCACGATGCCTTTCTGGCTCTCGCGTTCAACGTGGATCACTTGCTCGATGCGCACGCTGCCGTCCTTGCGCTCTTCCCACTTTTCGGTCTCGACCGTGGTGGCATAGGGCAGTTCGTCATGCAGGCGCAGGTAAATCTTCTCGCGCGTGATTTCAGCGGCGAGGATACGCAGGGTCACGTCCGCGATCTGGTCCTCGGGGTACATGAACGGGCCTTCGGGCGCGCGGGAGGCCAGATGCTTCAAGAGGTCATTCACCCCGTCCCCCTTGAGCGCGGAGATCATGAACACTTCATCAAACACACCGGTTTCGTGCAGGTCCTGCGCGAGCGCGAGCAGCTGTTCACGCTTGATGGTGTCGATCTTGTTGATCGCGAGGATGGCCTGACGCTTGGCGTTCTTGAGGCCGGTGATGATGCGCTCAACTTCCTCGTTGCGGCCCTTCTTGGCGTCGATGAGCAGCACGGTGTTTTCCGCGTCCTCAGAGCCTTTCCAGGCAGCATTGACCATGGCGCGGTCAAGGCGGCGCTTGGGTTCAAAAATGCCCGGCGTGTCGATGAACACAAGCTGGGTGTTCTCATACATGCCGATGCCCGTCACTTTCGTGCGGGTGGTTTGAACCTTGTGGGTCACAATCGCCACTTTCGCACCAACAAGCGCGTTCAGCAGTGTCGACTTGCCCGCATTCGGCGCACCGATGATGGCGACAAAACCGCAGCGGGTCGTATTCTCACTCATTACTTTTCTCCTGTAAGGCGCGCGAGAAGCGCACCTGCGGCGGCCTGTTCCGCCTGCCGCTTGGCACCACCTGTGGCGATTTCCTCGCCAAAACCGTCAACCATCGCGGCGATGGTAAACTCTGGATTATGATCTGGTCCGGTACGTTCGACCAGCTTATATTGCGGCAGCGCAACCGCGCGTGCCTGGCACCATTCCTGAAGGAGGGTCTTGGCGTCCTTGAACGCGCTTGGGCCTTCCTTCATGAGCGGCGCCCAGTGTTTGCGGATGAAGGCGCTGGCCACATCAAACCCGCCATCAAGATACATGGCACCGATGACAGCTTCCGTCACGTCCGACTGGATGGCTTCTTTCTCGCGCGTGCCTTCAGCCTCAGCACCCGGCGTCAGCTTGAGCGATGACATAAGGCCAAGGTGGCAAGCCATCTCCGCCAAAGTCTCCCGGCGCACAAGTGCCGTGAAACGGCGGTTAAGCTTACCCTCTGCCTCGCCCGGATAGGCTTCCAGAAGCCACGTTGCGATCACAAGGCCCAGCACACGGTCGCCGAGGAATTCAAGGCGCTGATAGTTGTGCGTGCCGGAGAGTGACGGGTGGGTTAGTGCTTCCTCAAGATAGCTCGGTTTCTGGAAGGTGTAGCCCGCTATTGTCACCGGCCCACTCATGCCCGAGCCTCGTCCATCAGGCGGCGCATCTCCGCGATAGAGGCTTCGAGACCATGGAAAATGGCTTCGCCGATCAGGAAATGACCGATATTCAGTTCCATCAGTTCCGGCATCGCCGCGATGGGGCCAACTGTCTCATAGGCGAGGCCGTGGCCCGCGTGCATCTCTATCCCCAGCGAATGGCCGTACTGAACGGCTTTGCGGATACGTTCAAGCTCGTCCCGCTGCGGCTCGCCCACCAGCTCGCAGTAAGCGCCGGTGTGAATTTCCGTGACTGGCGCACCGAGCGCCTTGGCAGCATCAAGCTGCTCTTTCGACGGGTCGATAAAGAGGCTCACGCGCATGCCCGCTTTGCCGAGCGTGTCGACAAAAGGCTTGAGGCGGTCAAACTGGCCAGCCACGTCAAGGCCGCCCTCGGTCGTCAGTTCCTGGCGTTTCTCTGGCACAAGGCAGGCTGCATGCGGTTTGTGGCGGAGCGCGATCTCAAGCATTTCTTCCGTCGCCGCCATCTCGAAGTTGAGGGGGACGGTGAGAACGTCCGAAAGCGCCGCGATATCCTCGTCGGAGATGTGCCGACGGTCTTCGCGCAGGTGCGCGGTGATACCGTCAGCGCCCGCACGCACGGCAAGCCCTGCCGCACGGACAGGATCGGGGTGCCTGATACCACGGGCATTCCGGATGGTTGCCACATGGTCAATGTTCACGCCAAGGCGCAATTTATTCCTTCTCATAACCTGCCTTTTTTACGCCTCGGGTGTCGTGGATGCGAGACGTGATTTTTTTTCTTGTAACCTTAGTTGCCGCGCGGCGCGATACCCGCTGAGAAGGGCCTTGAACGAAAAATAGAACAAAAGCCACACGATGATCGCAATCGGCACGCCGCCTACAATAAGCGGAAAAACAACTGGCAGGAAAGAGGATAGATACTCAAAAGGTGCGTCAAGGAGCGCATCCCAGCTCCAGGATGGCACATGACCGGCCACATCCTGCCCGAGAAGAAGCGAACCGACCTGGCTAGTAAGCGCAAAAATGAAGGGGAAAGTCCATGGGTTACCAACCGCAGTCCCGATGGCGGAGGCCACCAGATTGCCGCGCACGGCCCAGGCCACCGCAAAACCCATCAGGAAGTGCAGGCCAAGGAATGGCGTGAAGGAAACCGCGGCTCCCGAAGCGACACCCGCCGCAATGGAATGCGTGGTCCCCGGCAGGCGCGCTATGCGGTGCCATGTGTAGATGGCTGCGCGTTTCCAGCCTGACTGGGGCCACAGGAAACCTGCAACCTTCCGCCAAGTTGTAAGTGCTACGCGCCGCCGAAACAGCATGCTTGATTTCCTGTTCTAGGACTTGAGGCCCCGGCTACCCGGTTTGATGGCCGGAATGGCCTTGAGTTCATCCGGCAGGGCATCGGGCGAATAGGTCGGTGCATCAATGGTCACAAGCGCGGTGATGGGTGCGCCAACGTCCGCCTTGCCGCCGGAACGGTTGATAAGCGCACCGGCTGCCACAACATTACCACCCCATTCGTTAATGGTTTTGATGCATTCACGTGACGAAAGGCCGGTGGTGATCACGTCTTCCATCATCAGGATGCGGGCACCTTCCGGGATTTCAAAGCCGCGGCGCAGGGCAAACTCGCCCTCCACCCGCTCGGTGAAGATGCCGTTCACACCAAGCTGGCGCGCCACTTCATATCCCACGATCACGCCGCCCATGGCCGGGCTGACCACGAGGTCGATTTCAACGCCGGTTGCGCGCAGTTTGTCGGCGAAGGCCGCACAAAGGCGACCGGCACGCGCCGGGTCCATCAGTACACGCGCGCACTGAAGGTAAACGCTGCTATGCAGGCCGGAAGACAGCTTGAAGTGACCTTCAAGAAGAGCACCGGCTGCGCGAAATTCATCGAGAACCATTTCCTGATCCATGGGTCTTGCTCCTGTGGCTGGGAATGCGGTCAAAATACCTTAGTGGCGCGGATAGAGCCACCGCCCCGCGCCGTCAAGAAAAATCACCGGTGCGCGACGCTTTTAACCCGCGACGCGGTCAACACGGCTGATGACACGGCTGACCCGCAGCGCACGACTGATGTCATTGAGGTGCTTCACGTCGCGCACTTCAACGTCGACAATCATGATGTAAAACTCGGGGTCACGCTCTGGGATGACGAGGTTGGAGATATTGCCACCCCCCTTGGAGACTGTCGCCGCAATGGCCGCGAGCGCGCCGCGTTCGTTCACCACTTCAAGGCGCAGGCGACCGGCGTAGAAGGCGTTGTCCTTGTCGTCGTCTTCCCAGCGCAGGTCAATCCAGAGATCCGTCCGGTCGTCATAGTCCTTGAGCGTGCCGCAGTCGATGGTGTGGATTTCAGCACCCTTGCCTGGCACGCGAATGCCCACAATGCGGTCACCGCGCACAGGGTGACAGCAATCCGCAAAGTGAACCGCGCCTTCTTTCACGCCCGAGATCGGGATCGCGCTGTCGTCCACTGCTTCCCAGTCATGGTGCACGGTCGGCAGACCTTCACCACGCGCGTCTTCCTTGAAGCCCGGGAAGGCGGCGCGCAGGATCTCGTCCTCCTGCAAGGTGCCCTGCCCCACGAGCGCATAAAGCATGTCGGCGTCTTCAAGGTTCAGCACCTTGGCAGCCTGCACAATGACCTGGCTCGAAAAATCGAGGCCATTTCGGCGGCAGGCTTTCTCAATGAGGGTTTTGCCGAGATGGCTGTATTCCACCCGCTCTTTGGTTTTGACATGACGGCGGATTGCGGCGCGGGCCTTTCCGGTCGCCACAAAACTTTCCCAGCGCGGAGACGGCGACTGGCCCTTGGACGTCAGGATCTGCACCTGATCACCGTTCTCGATCTGGTGACGGAGCGGCACCATTCGGCCATTCACCTTGGCACCAACACAGTGGTCGCCCACTTCCGTGTGCACCGCATAGGCGAAATCAACGGCCGACGAGCCGCGCGGCAGGGAAATGAGTTCGCCCTTCGGCGTGAAGCAGAAAACCTTGTCCTGGAACATCTCGAGCTTGGTGTGCTCGAGGAATTCTTCCGGGTCATTGGTGTGTTCAAGAATTTCCAGAAGCTCGCGTACCCAGCGGTATTGCGAGCCTTCGACACCGTCCGCGTGCTGCTTGTATTGCCAGTGTGCCGCCACACCGAGTTCGGCCTGCTCATGCATTTTGTGGGTGCGTATCTGTACCTCAAGCCGGTGGTTCTGCGGCCCCATGACCGTGGTATGGATGGAACGGTAGAAATTTCGTTTCGGTGTCGAAATATAGTCCTTGAAACGGCCCGGAATCATGGGAAAACGCTGGTGCACGATCCCCAGTGCCCGGTAACAGGTCTCGACATCATCGACCTTGATACGGAAGGCCATCACATCCGAGAGCTGCTCAAAGGAAATATTTTGCCGCTCCATCTTGCGCCAAATGGAATAAGGCCGCTTGATGCGCCCGCTCACGCTGGCCGCAATACCGTGCTCATCCATGAGCTTTGTCAGCGCCGCAACCATATCCTTTTCAAGGTCAGGGCTTTCCTCGATGAGGTAATGCAGTCGCGCATTGATCGATTCCATCGCCTCCGCGTCCAGATGCTGGAAGGCCAGGTGCTCCAGCTCGTCTTTCATGGCGTGCATGCCGATGCGTTCAGCAAGCGGTGCATAGATCTCGAGCGTCTCGATGGCTATACGGCGACGTTTTTCCGGCTTCTTGATGTAAAAGAGTGTGCGCATATTGTGCAGCCGGTCCGCAAGCTTGACCAGGAGCACACGAATGTCGTTTGACATGGCGAGCAGGAACTTGCGGAAGTTTTCCGCCTGCCTAAGGCTTTCGGTCTGCATCTCAATCTTGGAGAGCTTGGTGACACCGTCAACCAGTTCGGCCACCTTGGGGCCAAACAGCTCTTCAATCTCGGGGATTGTGGCGACGGTATCCTCAACCACGTCATGCAGAAGCGCCGTCGCAATCGTATTGCAGTCGAGCTTCATGTCCGTGAGGATGCCGGCAACTTCCAGCGGGTGGGAAAAATAGGGGTCACCGGAGGCGCGCATCTGGGTGCCGTGGGCCTTCATCGCGAAAACATAGGCACGGTTCAGGAGCGCCTCGTCGATATTCTTGTCGTAGGCCTTGACTGTTTCAACTAGCTCGAACTGGCGGATCACCGAAAAATTCCCATTTTACCCGCCTGACATACACTTGGGGCGGAACTTTTGTTCTCTTCACAGAAATAACTATTCTGCAAAATTTATCCAGCCCGTTGTGACAAAACATCGGCCCGAACCACCAAAAGAAAAAGCCCGGCGAAAACACCGGGCTTTTCAAATCCATAGTCGCATTAAAATCCGGCTTATTCGCCAGATTTTTTCGCGCCATCGTCCATGCCTGCCATGAGGATGGACAGATCAACCTCTTCCGGCTCATCTGATTCCACAACTTTGCGCATGCCGTGGATGATCGCTTCCATCAGGTTGTCAGCAACCACTTTTTCGTCGGCAATCTCACGCAGGGCAACAACCGGGTTTTTATCATTGTCGCGGTCAACCTCAAGCGGCGCACCGCTCGAAATCTGGCGAGCGCGTTGTGCAGCGGACAGAACCAGATCAAACCGGTTGGTGACTTTGTCTACACAATCCTCAACGGTAACGCGAGCCATGCTGTATTCTCCAAATTCCTGTTCAAAAGGGCGCGCGTGTGCGGCTGCCCTCGATACGAGCGCCCGCTTATACAGGGCAAGCCTCAGCCTGTAAAGCGGTGAATCGCCCTATTTTGCGACAGTTCATGCCTCTCGGACAAGTTTTTCAACACCCTCGAACGCGCCAGCCTGTTGCGCGGCGTCGGCAAGCTGCCGCACGGTGAGACCTGAGACAGGATGCTGCCATTCCGGCGCGATATCGAGAAGTGGCGCCAGGACAAAACCACGTAGATGCAGGCGCGGGTGCGGCACCACTGGCTCCGGCAGGATAGCAGCAGGATCCGCACTTTCTGCCACCTCCCGCCATTCGGCTAGCCCTGGCAGGACTGCTTGGTCATAAGCCAGCAGATCAATATCCAATGGGCGGGCCGTCCATCGCGCCGACGGCAGGCGGCCAAATTCACGTTCCACATTTTGAATAGCGGCCAAGATCGCGGACGCAGACAGGCTTGTCCGCATGCGGGCTACCGCATTTACATAGGCTGGCGCGACCGTACCCTCCTCCAGCGTGACGGCAGGTGTGCGGTAAAAGCTGGACAGACCCTCCAGGTCAAATCCATTCGCGCACAGGCGGTCGAGCGCTGCCCGGATTGTCTTGGCCGGGGTCCCGACCGGCGAGGGCAGATTGCCGCCAAACGCCAGTAGTATTTCAGTTTTTTCCGTTGGTACCATCATATAACAATTACTTGATCGCCCTCTTGAGACGCTGGACATAAAGCCCCATGTTTACCATTAATTAACGGCGTAGCGGGATGCTTGTATTGTCTGCAACCCTGTTTTTGCTCCGCAGATTTATATTTTTATTTTTACGATTGGACCAAGCGATGATTTTCTACCCCGAGGAACGCCTCGCGCTGTTCATTGATGGCGCTAACCTATATGCCACCGCTCGTGCCCTTGATATGGAAATTGACTACAAGAGCCTGCGTGCGCATTTCTCCAAACAGGGTCGGCTTATCCGCGCCTTTTACTATACCGCGATCCTGGAGGATCAGGAATATTCTCCCCTGCGTCCGCTTATCGACTGGCTCGACTATAACGGTTTCACGCTCGTGACCAAGCCGGTGAAGGAATTCACCGACGAACATGGCCGCCGCAAGATCAAAGGCAATATGGACATCGAGATCGCTGTGGATATGCTCAATATCGCTGAAGCGCTCGACCATGTTGTACTTTTCTCAGGCGATGGCGATTTCCGGCGCCTGCTTGAAGCCGTTCAGCGCAAGGGCGTGCGGGCGACGGTCGTCAGCTCCAATTCAACGCAGCCGTCCATGATCGCAGATGAACTTCGCCGGCAGGCCGACCAGTTTGTCGACCTCGAAGACCTGCGCGGCATCATCGGACGCAAGGGTGGGGGGCACCGCCGCTCCGAAACCCCGGCTTTTGACGCGGGCTTTGAGGAACAGCTTGAAAGCCAGCACGCCTGAGAAGGCCAGAATTGCGTATAAAAAGGCGGCCGCGTGTGCCGCCTTTATTGTTGATGGATCATGAGCACAACCAACCCACGCCAAAAGACCTGCCCACCGGAACCCCAGGCGGAATGCCGCCACTGTTCGCGGCTGGTAAAATTCAGGCAGCAGAATAAACAGCTGTACCCCGAGCATTTCAACGGTGCAGTTTCAAGTTTCGGGGACGAGCGCGCGCGTATCCTCATTCTCGGCCTGGCGCCCGGCCTGCAGGGCGCCAACAAGACCGGCAGGCCGTTCACGGGCGATTTTTCGGGCGTTCTGCTGTTCAAATGCCTCGAAGCGCTGAACTGGACGGTGGGAGAGAATGGCAATCACCCCGATGACGGCCTGCACCTCAGGGACGTGATGATCACCAACGCCGTGCGTTGTGTACCGCCAGAGAACAAACCTACCGCAGCTGAAGCCAACAACTGTCGCCCCTATCTGATTTCGCGCATTGCAGCCCTGCCCCACCTCAAGGTCATCTTCGCCCTTGGCAAGGTTGCCCATGACAGCGCGCTGCGTACATTCGGTTATCGCCTTGCGGCATACCGATTTGCCCACGCCGCCGTGCACTTGCTACCAAACGGACTGACCCTGGTCGATAGCTACCACTGCTCACGTTACAATGTGAACACGGGCAGGCTCACGGAAGAGATGTTCATGGAGGCCCTGCAGGTTGCCAAGGCACACATGGAATAGAATCCGCACAAGAACGGCGACAACCTGGGGGATTGCCGCCGGACTTAGTCTTCACAGAGTATAATGCTTCACTCGGTACTCCGGCGTTGGTGCGGGCGGACTGCTCAGGTCCCGTCCAATGCCGCGCGGTGGTAGCTGTCTCACCACGACTGGCACCCCGAATATCCGGCAAACGATCGAGGGGAGGAACATGCCTCGGACATTTGGTGCCTCAGTACCGATCGTCTGGCAACGCTCGGTACAGTTTTATGAGACCATAAATTCCTTAAAATTCGCCTAAAGGTGTCTCGTATCCAGAAAAGGCTTACCACTGAATGACTTGCTGAAACCATCGCAATTGCAGGGAGGCCGAAAACACGATAGAATCAAGCGAGGTCACACACGGAGGAAGGGTATCATGACCGATACCACCAATATGGGGGAACACATCCGGTTCATGGCCGGGGACACCATCTATGAGCAAGACAGCGCGTCAGACGGTGTTTATATGATTCTCGACGGCCAGGTGGAAATCTGGCGCCATGACGGTGACACCGGGCATCATATCGCCTCGCTCGGCGGCGGTGAACTCCTTGGCGAAGTGAGCGTGATTGAACGCAAGACCCATTCGGTCTCCGCCCGCGCATCAAAACTGACAACGGCCCTTTTCATCACTGCGGACGCCTTCCGCAAAAGTTTTGCGGACCCGCTTGTGCGACACGTTGTGCACACGCTGGCCACACGGCTGAGAAGCTCCTACGCGATCAAGGAAGCGCTCGAGGGCACGGCCGAACCCAAGGCACTTCATTTCAAAAGCAAAAAGCCAACGATCGAAGGCCTCTCCCGCGTGGTCAGCGACAAGCTGCTCACTTTTGTGGAATTGATCGAATTTCCGTTCACTGTCGGTAATATCGCCACCCGCGACGGCACCTGCGTCATCAGCCCTTCAACCCTGAAGGTGCCGCTAAAAGGTGTGCCTGAGCTTGTGGACAATCACTTTGAAATTGTCCGCCGGGAAGGTGCGCTGTGGATCCGGGATCTGGGGTCGTCGCAGGGTACGCTCGTGAACGGCGTCAAATTGAGCAAATATGCCATGAACGCGACGGCCAAGCTGAAGGTTGGCCGGAACCAGGTGATCGCGGGCGGGCCGGACAGCCCGGTGCGTTTTCTCGTCAGCATTCCGCCCGTAGAAGATATCGACCTCGGTTAACCGAGGTCCTTCATCAGCCTTGCTTTCTGGCGGTCCCAGTCGCGCTGCTTAACGTCTTCGCGTTTGTCGCGCACGTTTTTACCCTTGCCAAGGCCGATAAGGATCTTTGCCCTGCCCTGGTCGTTGAAATAGACCTTGAGCGGCACAAGTGTATAGCCCTGGCGCTGCACCAGCCCACCAAGCTTGGAAATTTCACGCCGGTGCATCAGCAATTTACGCGGACGGCGTGGTTCGTGGTTGAAGCGGTTGCCATGGGAAAATTCAGGGATATAGGCGTTCACGAGCCAGAGCTCGCCGTCCTTCTCCTCGGCATAGCTTTCACGAATATTGGCCTCACCGGAGCGCAAGGATTTCACTTCAGTGCCCTGAAGTGCGATGCCTGCTTCGTGCTCTTCCTCAATATGATAGAGGTGACGCGCCTTGCGGTTATCAGCCGCAACACGGTTCCCGAGCTTCTTGTTCTTGTCTGTATTCTTGTTCTTGCCGGCCATCGTTTAACCCAGATTCACTGGCTCCAGCTCAAGTTCGTTGATCGTGCTTGCAATAAACGCACGCGCGGTGTCGGTTACCGGCAGGATCGGCATGCGAACATATTCCCTGCACACGCCAAGCAGGGACAGCGCAAATTTTGCGGGCGCCGGGCTTGGCTCCATGAACATGCAGCGGTGCAGCGCCAGCAGGCGGTCCTGCAGCGCGAGGGCTGCTTTATAGTCACCCGCCATGCAGGCGTTCTGGAATTCGGCACAGAGTTTCGGCGCGACGTTGGCGGTGACCGAAATACAGCCGTGCCCACCCATTGCCATGAAGCCAAGTGCAGTTGCATCCTCGCCCGAGAGCTGGATGAAATCCGGCCCCATGGCCGCGCGCTGGCTTGCCGCACGGTCAAGGTCACCCGTTGCATCCTTCAGGCCAATGATGCGCGGCAGCTCAAAAAGCTCCGCCATCGTGGCTGTTGTCATATCGACAACCGAGCGCCCCGGAATATTATAAATCACGATCGGCAGGTTGCTCTCATCATGCAGCGCCTTGAAGTGCGCATAAAGGCCGGCCTGGCTGGGTTTGTTGTAATAGGGCGTCACCACAAGCGCCGCATCGGCTCCCACCTTCTCCGCGTGCTGGATAAGGCTGATCGCCTCGCGCGTGTTGTTAGACCCAGCGCCCGCGACCACAGGCACCCGGCCATTCGCTGTCTTCACACAAAGCTCAACCACCTTCTGGTGTTCTTCGTGGCTCAGGGTCGGGCTTTCGCCGGTCGTGCCCACAGGCACCAGACCATGCGAGCCCTGTTTCACCTGCCAGTCGACAAATTTCTCGAAGCCGTCATAGTCGACTTCGCCATCGTCGGTGAAGGGTGTCACAAGTGCGGGAATGGAGCCTTTCAGCATGATCGGGGGCCTCTATCAGGTGCAAAAATATCGCGCACCCTACAGCCCGCCCCCCAAAAGGGCAAGAGAGAGTGCACGGCAGTTTATCTAACCCGATTGTATAGCTTTTGATTGTGGCGGGAATAGATATGTGCGCCGGCCTTACACCCACCTGGGAAATGGGCAGGCCGACGCACGATTTTAGCAACAAGTCGGCAGGTCGGGGGAGACGCCTTCAGGACCAGCAGTTCTCCCCGGGGTGGGACCTGGCGGGCTTAGCGGCGCTTGCCGCGTTCGCCCCAACCGCCTTTTTTGCCAAAATGACGATGTTTTCCTGCGTCTTCCATCTCGGCCTTGGTGACCTCACCGTCGCCGTTACCGTCGGCACGCTTGAACATGCTCACTGCACGGCTCGAGAATTCCTCAAGAGAGACCTGCTCGTCGCCGTCACGGTCATGTTTGGCGACAAACTGGATGCGCGTCGGCTTGAAACGGTCCTGGAGTTCCTCTTCATCGAACTCACGGCCAGCCTTCTCTGCGCGTTCCGCCATACGCTCCATGCGTTTTTCCATACGCTTTTCCATGTGCTCCGGAATGGGCATTTCCTTCGGCAGTTCAGCAAGGGTTAGGTAGCCGTCGCCGTTCTTGTCGAGCTTGTCGAAATGCACTTTGACGGCAGCCATCATCTCGTCATGCGTGACGACACCGTTTCCGTTTGTATCGAGCTCCTTGAAACGGTCGCCCTTTCCTGCAGCCGCAAAGGACGCGCCTGCAATCATGGTTCCCAGAAGGGCTGCACTGATAATTTTGCCTGACATTTTCATGGTTCGGTTCCTTTGTTTCTGTTTCAGAACATTGCTTTTTCACCGCGCCTCGCCGCCGCGTTACCCAATGTACGGACCGGCAGCCTTTGCCCCTTCGCGTGTCTGTGATCACCGTTTTGTTACCGGAAAGAGGGCCGCCCGCTTGTCTGCGCTGTCTTTCTGCCCTACCTTCCGCCAATCAACACCAAAGGGGCCAACCGCAAGAATAAAAAGGGACTGAATTCATGCGTCTCACAGGGATCATACTGTCGCTTTGCCTGGGGCTGGGCGCTGCACATGCAGAAGCCGTCAAGCAAACCAAAGGCGACTTTGAGGATAAATTCCGTCAGCTTGAGGAACATCTTCCGACACCAAACGTCTACCGCACAGGCTCGGGCGCACCGGGCCACGCCTACTGGCAGCAGCAGGTAGACTACAAGATCAAGGTAAAGCTTGATGAAGAGAAGCGCACCATCACGGGCAGTGAAAATGTTGTTTACAAGAACAACTCGCCTGACACGCTGACCTATCTTTGGCTGCAGCTCGACCAGAACCGTTTCTCGAAGCACTCTGACGCCTACACCACGATGGAAATGGGCCGCAAGGCATCGACCAAGATGTCCTATTCGACCCTGCGCTTCCTTGCACGTACAGAGGACAACGACTGGGGTTTCAATCTCTCGAAAGTCCAGTCTGGCGGCAAGGACGTGCGCTACACCGTCAACGACACGATGATGCGTATCGACCTCGACAAGCCACTGAAGCCGGGCGAGAGCTTCTCCTTCGATATTAGCTGGTGGTTCAACATCCCTGAAGGCAAGGCCATGGGCGCGCGTGGCGGCTTTGAGCCCTACAGCCGCGACGGCAACGACATCTTCTTCATCGCTCAGTGGTTCCCGCGTCTCGCGGCATACACGGACCTGGCAGGCTGGGAGCACAAGCAGTTCCTCGGCACCGGCGAGTTCACACTCGAGTTTGGCGACTATGACGTGGAAATCACCGTTCCCGCTGATCATATCGTCGGCTCCACCGGTGTGCTGCAAAACGCCAAGGACGTGCTAAGCGCAGACCAGCGCAAGCGCCTTGAGGAGGCGAAAACCGCCGAGCGTCCGGTGTTTATCGTCACGAACGAAGAAGCACTTGAGAACGAAAAAGAAGGCACCGACAAAACCAAGACCTGGCATTTCAAGGCCGCCAACGTGCGTGACTTCGCTTTCGCGTCCTCGCGCAAGTTCATCTGGGATGCACTCGGCGTGAAATTGCCGGACAGTGGCCGTACCGTTATGGCCATGTCGCTTTACCCGAACGAAGCCATGCCGCTTTGGGACAAATATTCGACCCATTCGATCGCGCATACGCTCGACACCTACAGCCGCTATTCTTTCGAATACCCCTACCCTGTTGCCTGGTCGGTGAACGGCCCGATCGGCGGCGGTATGGAATATCCGATGATCACGTCAAACGGCCCCAAGCCGGTTATCGAGAAGAAAGAAGACGGCACGGAAGTCCGCACCTATACCAAACGGGCAAAATACGGTCTGATCTCTGTGATCATCCACGAGATCGGCCATATCTATTTCCCGATGGTGGTGAACTCGGACGAACGTAACTGGGCATGGATGGATGAAGGCCTCAACAGCTTCCTCCAAAGCCAGGCAGAACGCGAGTGGGAGCCTGATTATCCCTCCCGCTACGGTCGCGCCAAGGAAGCCATTCCTTACATGACGAGCCCGAACCAGACTCCGATCATGACACAAAGTGACAGCATCATCGGATACGGCCCGAACGCCTACACCAAGCCTGCTGTTGCGCTCAATATTCTGCGCGAGACGGTCATGGGCCGTGAGCTCTTTGACTTCGCGTTCAAGGAATATTCCCGCCGCTGGAAATTCAAGCGCCCCTACCCGGCCGATTTCTTCCGCACCATGGAAGATGCGTCGGGCAAGGACCTCGACTGGTTCTTCCGCGGCTGGTTCTACACCACCGACCACGTGGATGTGGCGCTGACTGGCATCAGCCATGCGCGCATCAGCACGCAGGACCCGGAGGTCGAGAATGAATACGACCGCCAGGAAGACCTTGAGAACCAGCGTTATATCGCTGAGATGCGCAACAAGGCCGACAATATGCCACGCCGTGTTGACCGCTTCCCCGAACTGCTCGACTTCTACAATGAAAACGATGATTTCATTGTGACGAAGAAGCAGAAGGATGCCTATGAAGGCATGTTGAAGGGCCTGGAGGACTGGCAGAAAGAGCTGCTGAAATACGGTCACGAGCTCTACTTCCTCGACTTCGAAAACATTGGTGGCCTGGTTATGCCGCTGGTGCTTGATGTGGAATATGAGGACGGCAGCCATGAAGAAGTACGCGTCGCCGCTGAAATCTGGCGGGAGAGCCCCAAGCATGCAACCAAGGTTCTTGTGCGCGACAAAAAGATCAAGACCGTGACCCTTGATCCCTATCACGAGATTGCGGACGCGGACAAAACCAACAATGTCTGGCCGCCCAAGCCGCACATGACTCGGGTCGAGCTCTACAAGAGCCGTGCAGATCAGCGCAACCTGATGAAAGAATATCTCGATACGCAGGAAGCCGCAAAGGCCGCCGAGCCGAAGGAATAAAGCGGAACATCCGCCACAATGACGATAAAGGGGGGCTCGCCCCCCTTTTTGTTTGGCCCACCCCGATGCTGATTTGTCCGCCTGAGACATCCTGAGACATCCTGAGACATTTTACGCAGATTTACGCCCTTGACAAAACCGGCGCAGTAGGGTCCCTTCCCGCACAGGGATCGGAGGTTGGTTACAGAGCCAATGGCTATTCGAGCGACGTTTAAAGCAGGATTGGGACTTGGCACTCTGTCGCTTCTCCTTTTGGCGAAGCTAGTCGGTGCTCAATCCGTCGTCAGTTCCTGGCTCTATGGTGGGGCACTGCTCCTTGCCCTTGCACTTGCTGTCATCCTTGTTCGCGAAAGCCTGCAAGCCGCCTCACAGGTGGTTTCTGGCGCCAAAAAACAGATTGATCCAGACTGCTTGCCTGATGCGGTGGTTGTCTCAGGTGTGAACGGCGGTATCAGCGTTCTTAACAAGAGCGCTTTCAGCCTTTTCGACATCGATACCCAACCGGACAACATTCAGACGCTGTTTGATGACTGGCACAAGGCGCTGGCGGACCGCACCCAGGCCGACCAGGTGGTCGACGCTGTACTCGCCTCTCCCGATATCCAGTTTTCCGAGATGCTCTATCTTGCTGATGGCCGCACGGTCGAGCGCGCGACCCGCCCGGTGCCCCACAAAGGGGAACGCCTCTGGATATTGCGGGACATCACACACATGCAGCTCGCCGACAGCGACAGCGCGATGCACCGCTCCATGGTTGAGGCAGACGCCGCCCGTACCGCCGAACTGGCTGAGCAGCTTTATCACGCCAAAGCGGAACTTGAGGCCAAGCAGGCGGAGCTGACCCGCCTTGCCAATACGGATTCCCTCACCGGTCTGCTGAACCGCCGCCGCTTCACAGCCCTCGGCGAAAAAGCAGTATCGGACGCCAAGTCCGGATCGGAAATATGGGTAATCATGCTGGATATCGATCACTTCAAGCGCATCAACGACACCTATGGCCATGCCGCCGGTGATGTCGCAATCCGCGACTTTGCCAACATCATCCGAGAGACCATCGGCGAACATGGTTTTGTGGGCCGCATGGGTGGAGAGGAATTTGCAGTCATCCTGCCGGGGTCGAGCCAGGACGACGCCATTCGCTTTGCAGAAAACGCCCGGCGCACCACAGCACACCACCAGACGGTCAGCGACAATGAGAAATTCCGCTTCACCGCGAGCGTCGGCGTCGCCCACTGGCTGCCTAAAGAGGTCACGATCGAACCCGCTCTCGACCGGGCTGATCAGGCGCTCTACAGCGCCAAGGCCTATGGGCGCAACCGTGTGGTGGGCTTTGAATATGCCTCGGTATAGAAAATCCACAATGATGAAACACGTCCGCGCGCTTCTGGCGGCACTGTGCCTCTCGCTGGTGCTGCCACTGGCTGCAATTGCGCACAATGTCTATACCACCTTCACCACCATTGAATGGAACAGCGCGGACAAGTCGGTTGAGCTGGTGTTGCAGCTTCACGCCCACGAACTCGAGGCCCATCTCTCGCTTGACCTTGGCGAGCGTCTTACCTTCCTGAATGAAGAAGATTTCCCCAAACTTGAAACTGCGGTTGGCCCGCTCGCCAAACGCATGATCGCGCTTGAGCTAGACGGCTCTTTCACGGAACTTGAATATCTGGGCATGGAAATGCAGGGTCAAACCGTATTCATTTATATGGAAACCGACTGGCCGAACGCGCCCCGGTCCATCAAGTTCATGAACGCATTGTTTCTTGATGAGCTGCCGGGACAGAATAACTCGGTAATGGCCAAGGTGGATGGTGTGCGCAAGGCTGGCGAAATACAGTCCGGCACCGGTCCCGTAACTTTGAAATTCAACTGACGTTCACCACTTGCCTGCCACAATCAGGCCCGTTAATGTTTGTCGGCTCAACAAAGAGAATGACGATGTCAAAAGCAAAAAGAAAACTGACAGCAACCCTTCCGGTTTTTGCGACACTCCTGCTGTGCGTACCTCAGCCTGCACTCGCAGACGATATCATCCAGGTAGCGCATGACAGCGCACGCATGGCCGGCAACGCCCGCTTCTGTAAGGCAGACGAAGAGCTGGTGGATGAATATATTGGCCGTGCTGAAGGTAAGATCGCAGCCATGGCAAAAGACGATTATGAAAAAGTACTTGCCTCCGTCGAGTTCAAGAACATCATGACTGCCATGAGCGCAAAGGCGCCAGAAGGCGGTTGTGAAGCCTTCTTGCCCCTTTTTGAGCAGACGGTAAAAAGCGAGCGCTGACCCCCTCTCCCCCGAGTTTACAGGCACGAATTGCGACAAGCTGTGTCAGCCCCGCGACCGGACGGCGCGGTTGGCATTGACACGTCATGCCTGATCGGTCGAAACTCATGAATTACCGTGCGGAAGGACAGGCGCACAGACAAGGGGCTGGCCAAAAGGCCATAAGAACAACAACGGGAGACTGTGGGTGAGCGATCTCAATAAAAAAATTCAGTTGCTGCTGGCAGGTGTGGCTTTGAGCGTGATGGCATCCGGTATTCCAGCGGGTGCGGAAGACGAAAAACCAGCGAAGCCCGCCGTGGCTAAGCAGGATGAAGAAGCTGCGAGCGACGAGGCAAAGTCCGACGAGGACAAAGCCGGCGACGAGGACAAGTCCGACAAGAAGAAAAAGAAAAAGGAAAAGACCCTTGCCGATCTGGTTGAGGGAAAAACCCCCATGGACGGCCTTTTCAAGCTCTATCAGGATCCTGAAAACGGCGACGTGATGATGGAGATCCGCGCTGACCAACTGGGCAAGGAATTCATCTATTTCTCCCATACCGCTGATGGTGTGGTTGAGGGCGGCCATTTCCGCGGCCAATACCGCCGCCAGAAGGTTTTCAAGATCGAGAAACATTTCGATCAGATCGAATTTGTCGAGGTTAACCCCTTCTTTTATTTCGACCCCGAGAATGCACTTTCGCGTGCCGCGAGCGCCAACATCAGCCCGGCCAGCATCTCGGTGCACAAGGTAGAAGCCAAATCCGAGGATGGTGGCAGCTACCTGATCAAGGCGGATGGCCTCTTCAAGGATGAAGCCTTCGACCAGGTGAAACCAAGCGGCAATCCCCGGCAAAAGCCCTGGGAGAGCTTCAATCTCGGCAAACTTTCCTCCTCCAAGACCCGGATCGATGAAATCCACAACTATCCGGAAAACACGGCGGTTGTTGTGGACTATGTCTACTCCAACCCTGCGCCGCAGAACTTTGGCAACTGGTTCGACATCACCGACGCGCGCAACGTAACGGTCAAGGTGCAGCATACTTTCCTCGCGATGCCGGAAAATGATTTCAAACCGCGCTTTGACGACGCCCGCGTGGGATATTTCCTCGACTATGTCAACGACATGACGAGCCACGAAGCAACGCCATGGCGCGATATGATCAACCGCTGGAACCTGGTCAAGAAAGACCCGTCAGCTGCGGTTTCAGAGCCGGTTGAACCCATTGTATGGTGGATTGAAAACACAACACCGGTGGAGTTGCGCCCCACCATCAAAAAAGCCGTTGAGGCCTGGAACGTCGCCTTCGAGGCTGCCGGCTTCAAAAACGCGGTTGTTGTAAACGAGCAGCCCGACGATGCCGACTGGGACGCCGGCGACATCCGCTACAACGTGCTGCGCTGGACCTCAAGCCCGCAGCCGCCCTTTGGCGGCTATGGCCCAAGCTTCACCAACCCGCGCACCGGCCAAATTCTGGGCGCCGACATCATGCTCGAATATACCTTCCTCACCAATCGCATGAATGCGAGCAAGGTATTCGAGAGTGCGGCCCTTGGGCTTGAGGCCGAGAGATCGGATGATGATGCCGCCTCATTCATGGAACAACTGCGCGACCATGAGCGCAACTGCAACATGGCAGGCCACTTGCAGCTCAACAATATGGTTGGCAAGACGCTGAGTTCGGTGCTCTCTGCGGGCCCGCAGGCGAGCGAGAAGCTGGTGGAAGAGTCGATCTATTATCTCATGCTGCACGAAGTTGGCCACACGCTTGGCCTCAACCACAATATGAAGGCAACGCAGGCACGCGCCTATAGCGAAGCCTACGATATTGACGAGCAGGAAAATGGCCTCGCGGGCTCGGTGATGGATTACCCGGCAATCAACTTTGCGCCTCCCGGCGAGAAACAGGCGCATTATTACACTGTACGTCCGGGCGATTATGATATCTGGGCTATCCAGTTCGGCTATGACCCGGACCTCGACGATCCGGCAAAACGGGCTGCACACCTGGCCCGCTCTACCGAGAAAGCTCTTGTGTTCGGCAACGATGCCGACGACATGCGCGCGGCAGGCAAAGGCATCGACCCCAGTGTCAACATCTATGACATGACCGATGACGCAGTGCAGTTCGCCCACGACCGGTTACGGCTGGACCGCGAGGCGCTCGGCAAGCTGAAGCAAAAGTTCGCAAGCAACGGCGACAGCTATCAGGAACTCAGAAACGCGTATCTCATCCTGACCGCCGACATGGCATGGCAGGGCCGCGTGGCATCACGCTATATTGGCGGGGTTTATGTCGACCGTGCCATACAGGGGCAACAGGGTGCCAAGGCGCCTTATCGCCCGGTGGAAGAAGCCAAACAACGCAAAGCCATGAAGTTGCTGCGCGATTATATCTTCGCACCAGACGCTTTTGCCGCCGATGCGTCGCTGTTGCAGTCGCTCGCGATCCAGCGCCGTGGTTTCTTCCATTTTGCAGGTACAGAAGATCCGAAGGTACACGGCCGGGCGGCAGCTATTCAGGCCGATGTGCTTAATCATCTGCTGCACCCACGAACCCTGATGCGGATCACAGACAGTGCGCTTTATGGCAACGGCTACAGCCTGACCGAAATGATGGGCGACCTCACGGCGGCGATCTTCCAGGATGACAGTCGCGGCACGGTGAACAGCTTCCGCCAGGAACTGCAAATCATGTATGTAAACGCGCTGATCAAGATACTGACGGGCGACGATCACGATTATGTTGCCCGTTCAAATGCTTACGCGAACCTCAAGGAACTGAAGGGTGATATGGCACGCTGGCGCGGAGACGCGGCGACACGGGCACACCGTGATCATATCGCCTTCCTGATCGACAGGGCGCTGGAGGTCCACAAGGGCTAGCGAGCCGCGGATATATCGACTGAAACGATGAAACGGTGGCTTTTGCCGCCGTTTTTCTTGAATTTATGTGCAACTTCTGTGTCGAATCTGTGCAACAGTTCTCCCCATAGCAGGGCCTGTCAGCGTACGTAACTTGCGCCGTTGATATCAAACGTTGCGCCCGTGGAATGATCGCAGAGACCCGAGAGCAGGAAGGCGATCATATGCGCCACATTCTCGGGCGGGGCAGCCTCCCCTGTCGGGATTTCCTTGAGCATCCATTCGTTACCGGGCTCATAGGCAACCGCGGCCATATCGGTCTTGACCCAACCGGGCGCGATCAGGAAACCATAGATGCGCTCCCGCGCGTAAGCCCGCGCGATCGTGCGCATCAGCGATACGACCGCCCCTTTACTGGCGGCATAATGCATGAAATCGGGCCCATCGCCCCGGAATGCTGCCCGGCTTGCCACCGTGACGATCCGACCAGTCGCCTGCGCCGCCTTGAAATGCAGGATGGCCTCGCGGCACAGGTCCGCCACGGCCTGAACATTCACCGCCATCATGCGGGCCCAGTCGGCCGCCCATTTGGCATCGTCGCTGTCAATGGGCGTCTCCGGCATGATACCGGCATTGTTCACCAGCCCGTCTATCCTGCCCTTGAACGCCAGGGCGGCGTTCCAGAGCGCCTTGGCCGCACCATCTGCGCCAAGCTCGGCTTGCAGGATATGGAGTCTGTCAGCCCCAACCTCACGCTGAAGCGCCTGAAGCTCGCCCGGTGCGCTGGCGTAGGAGCCAACGACATTGGCACCCGCCATCAACAGCGCGCGTGCTGTTGCGGCCCCAATGCCGCGCGAGGCGCCTGTGACAAGAATGTTCTGGTTTTCAAGATTGATTGCAAGACTGCTCATACGGACGCTCCCCGATTTGGCGCCAGTATAGCGATATGCTCAGGCTTGGCTACATGTGAAGCATGCCGCAGGGATCAATGGGTATCGAGCCATTCCCGCGCCTGCCGCTGTGCCTCCGCGATCTCGATCCTGTCCATGTCCTTGGCGAGTTCGCAGCGATCTACCACCGCACGCCTGAGGCCACGAATGGCCGCGAGATTGAACCATTTGTGCGCCTGCACAAAGTCCTGGTCAACCCCGTGCCCAGTTGAATAGAGAAGGCCCAGGTCATAGAAAGCATCCGGCACCCCCGCCTCAGCCTTGGCCAGCCGCTCCGCTACATAGTCATATAAATCTCTGTCCTTTTGACCCATTTTCAGAGTCCTCCGTCCGCCTTCCCCCTTTGGTCCCCAAAGGGACCGTGTCATGGGAAGGGCCTCAAACCCAGGCAGGCGAGTCAATATTGTTTTAGCGGACTGTATGCGCGTCACCTCTCGCGGGTGCGCTTGATAAAGCCAGCATAACAAAAAAATGCGGGAAGCGGAACAACAAGCGACGGCAAAATACTACCTGTCGCCTGGGCCGATATCAGATGGTCGCGTAGGCAGGTATCTGGTGTTCGATGCTGCGCTCGGCCGGGAACACCACATGAGCCGTTGTGCCCTCGCCCACCTTGCTTGAAAGTTGAAACTTGCCGCCGTGCGCGTCCACAAAGGCGTTGACCAGCGGCAGGCCAAGGCCCGTACCGTCATGCTTGCGGGCGAGGCCGCTGTCTGCCTGCACAAACGGCTGCATCACACGTTTGATCACGTCCGCTGTCATGCCCGGCCCACTATCCTCAACAAGGAATTCGATACAGCCCTGCGGGCTGATGCGGTCGATGATACGCACGCGCGAGCCAGCCGGCGAAAATTTGATCGCATTGGAGATAAGGTTGATCAACACCTGCTTGACCACCTGTATGTCGGCGTGAAGGTCATACTGGTGCCCGGAAGACTTGTGCTCAAGCACAATATCCCGCGCTTTTGCCATGCCCTCCATCATGCGTACCACCTGCCCGGTGATTTCACGCGGCGCTTCATAATCCTCCCGCAGCACAAAGGCACTGGCCTCCAACTTGGAAAGGTCGAGGATCGAGTTGATCATACCCAAAAGATGTTTGCCACTGTCGCGGATATCTCCGATATAGCCCCGATGATCGCGGATATCGCGGCCGCGAACATCCTCAGACATGATAAATTCTGCGAACCCGATAATGGCATTCAGCGGCGTGCGAAGCTCATGGCTCATGTTGGCGAGAAATTGGGTCCGGGCCCGGGTGGCAGCCTCGGCTTCCATGCGCGCGACTTCAAGGTCCTTCATGCGGCGCTCGGCCCGTTCCATATTGACCTTCAGGAGTGTATAGGCGGTACCAATACCCACATAGACACCGTCTTCCACGACGATAAAACCTGCCTGCAGGCTGTCCTTGTTTTCGCCCACCAGCGCGCGGTTAAGCTGGTCGAGCGCAACATTGTTCTCGATCACGAGCGGGCTCGAGTCCATCAACTCGGCCACCGGGCGTTTTTCATAAAGTGGTCGGCCGTAGCGGTCAGCCAGACGGATGAGGAAATCGATACGTTTGAGAAGCCCGACAGGCTTGTCGCCCGTCACCACCGGGATGGCCACAAGGTCGGGGTCTGTATGGAAACGCTCATAGACCTCGCCGCACGTGGCATGCGGCGGGACAGGCGCAATAGGCATGGAAATAATATAGGGCTTACTCATACAGGCTCTTCCTAAACCAGCGGTCAGATTGACGTGAAACCGTTACGGGCTCATGACAATCATTGACTTGGTTCAAAAATTGTATGCCGCTGTCCCCGGGATGTTCATCGCCTATTCAGCCACAACTGCCATACTCACCCCAAAGCAGGCATTCTGCCTTCAAACTGCCTTTATCTGACCGCAAATCTTGTTGATGAAGGCCTGCGAGGAGCTGAAACCCATGATGAAGAAAAAAAACACTGTGCTGGCGCTGGCATTACCCCTGGCCATGATGACAACGGCATGTACGCAGAATATGTCCCCCCACTCTTATGACAGCCACGCCGTGGGCGAGGCCCGCCGGGTGGAACGCGGCGTGATCGACAGTTACCGCTGGGTAGAAATCCGTGGTGACAGCAAGGTCGGCACCGCCGTGGGTGTCGGCGTGGGCGCCGCAGCGGGTTCTACCGTCGGCAACAGCGGCGCAGAGAATGTAATCGGGGCCATCGGTGGCGCATTGCTTGGCGGCCTGCTCGGCAGCAGCATCGACAAATCGGCGAACAAGAAAAGCGGCTTTGAATATCTCATCCGGACCGAAAGCGGCTCACTCATCTCCATCGTGCAGGAAGACCGCCACCCGTTCGCGGAAGGCACACCGGTTGTTATCGTCTTTTCCCGCGACCGCAGCCGCGTTGTGCTCGACCATTCGGCCTATGAAGACAACCGCGGCGTGGAGACAACACAGAGATACCGTGACGTACCACCCATCGAGCCTTTCGATGAAGATGACGTGATCGAACCCAAAGGGAATTGAGTCATTTCAGCCAAACTGCTTAGGCACCCTAACACGACAAAGCGGCTGATTTTCAGCCGCTTTTTGATTGTAATCTCACCTCAAGGCGCAAAAGATTTTGTCAGGGTCGGAGCTTCTATCCAGGTCAACGCACGTTGCTCGGCTAATCTGCCGTCCAGTACCCGCACGGCAACTCACTTTCCTGCTGGCCCTTGGAAATCCGGATAAAACGATCCTGCCCGAGCGGGCTTGCACGCACTACGATTGCCCTGTCGGCAGGAAACTCCAGCGGGTCGGAAACGAAATTTGAACGAGGGTGGATAATCTGCTCGGATAGTTTCCTAAATTCCCGCGCTTCATTCATCACGAAAATGCCTTGCTGGGTAAAAAAGACCGCTTCATTCTCGGCCTGCCAAAACACCAGTTCCGGACTGGTGCCGTTCTCCCCAAACTGCGTTTGAAAAGGTGTACCCAACGGACTTAGTTTTCCTTCCCGCGAAAGCTCAAAAAAGCCACCACGTCCCAACAACAGCACACTATCCGCACCCGTGAACTCGATAAAATCATCCATAAAGTGGAGCTTTTCGGATCCCGCAACATGCTGAACTCGCGATCCATCATAAAGCCACAAACCACCCCGCGCCCAGATCGCGGTTTTTCCAATCGTCCTCAGGTCTACTGCAAAGGCCCCACCGAACTGGCCCCGCCGTATGATATCCCCCGGCACATCTTCCAGGTGTCCATCAACATAATACTTCAAAGCCGACTGACTTCGTTCGGTAGTCGGCAACACCAGTCGGTCATCTGAGAACAACAGGAAGGTATCATGCAGTTCACTCCGACCGGTGTCGATAAACCCAACAGTGTAAGCAGGCTTGTTCTGTAAGAACAGAAGCTGCGCTTTGCCTTCACTTGCAGGATTAAACACAAAGCCTTCATTCTTGCTGGCGCCTATAACCTCCGAGCCGGATGCATTTTCGGAAAACGTCATTGAGGAAACACCAAGGTACATTCCGACCGAAAACTGTTCGAGATCGTATATGTGCCTAACCGGCTGCGCACCGATTTTTACATAAATCGAGCTTTTGTCCTTGCCCCAAAAACTTCTTTCCTTCGTCTGGAGAATATAGCCGTTCATCCCCGGCAACCATACGGGCGCCAATATTTCTGTTACACCGGCTGCCTTTAGCTCCTGCCAAACTGGCCACGCCAACAATGCTTCACCATCGAGTAGATACCACTCCCGGTTCATCACTATCAGTGTTTCACCCGTCAAAGGTAGATGCACAACTTTATGGAAGTTTTTCTCTGGCCCGGCACTGATCTCTTTGAAGATGGCGTCGCCTTCACTCAGCGAATAGAGGCCATGCCCGCTAATCCCAACCACACGACCGGAAGTTTCCACGACGTATTTTGCCAACCCCAGGGGCCCTGACGGAAATGGCGACGGGGGCGAAAAAGCCGTTGTACTCAAATCGCGCTCAAGAACGTTGGATGTCCAGCTTGGCGAATAAAGCAAAAGTGGCTTGTTCAGGTGCGGGATATCCCAGACTTTATACAGTTCACTTTTCCCAGTATCCCCAATCACAGTCCTGGATGTCACACAGTAGTCCTCATCGTCCGCAAGAACTGGCCCCTGCAAAACGGACATCGCCAGAATCATGGATATCAATAAACGATGCATCTTCCCCCGCATGTGACATTCTAGTGAGCGCTTTCGCCAACATTAAGAAACACCAGGGCATATACAAACAAAAAAGGCGGCACATTGGCCGCCTTTTCTCGTCATGCTGCGTCAATCAGTTGCTGTATTCAACGATCCAGCGGCGGCACACATAGTTGCCTGCGCGCACGTCATACTCGATACATTTGCGAACTTCGGCCCTGCCCGACGGCGGGACGTAGTTGGTTTCGCTCTCGTAACGATAGGCGTTCGGGTCGTCGTCATAATAATAGTCGGCCTCTGGCGTATAGCGGTAGCTCGACACGGTGCGGCTGTTACTGCGCGCAATCGAGTTGCCGACTGTGGCACCCAGAAGCGAGCCGACGACGATACCTGCCGTGCGGTGCCGACCGCCATCGATCTCGGACCCGAGGATGCCGCCGATCACGCCGCCCAGGATGGTGCCTGCGACTTCGTTGCCAGAGCTCGAGGAATAGTTCGACGAATAGCCCGCATAGTAGCTTGGCTCGTTATAATAATAGCTGGTGCGATAGCCGTGGCTCAGGCCCGGGCAATAGCCGCCATAGTGATAGTGGCTGTGGAGCGAATGCCATGCCCAGTGCGAGCGCGCATGCCAGTAACCCGAATAGAACGGCCAGTCGCCATAGCCGTAGTGGCCATAATAGTATCGGTTCCGGCCCCAATACCCATAGGGATAGGTACCAAAGCCGATATAGACGTTAGTCCGGCTGCGGTTATGGTAGCCGCGATGGTCACGGTGATCACGGCGGTCGCGGTGATCATACCGATGATCCCGGTCACGATCCCGGTCCCGTCCACGATGGTCGTCCCGTCCACGATGGTCGTCCCGGCCGCCGCGGTTGTCATAGCCACGCCCGCGATGGTCATCGCGACCACCACCACGGTTGTTATCGTCATAGCTCACGTTGCGGCCACCGCGATTGCTCACCGGTACGCCACTGGTGCGGCGCTTATAGTCCATATTGAAGGCACCACTGCCGGATACGTCCCGACGGTCGATGGTCCGTGTGCTGTTGCGCACATTGCGTGTGCCCTCATCATGGCGGCGGTTCACATCACGCGTGTCGCTCGTGGGCTGCCGCCGGTCGTCACGATCAACACGTGCGGGGCGATCACGGACCGGGCTGGGGGCTGTGTGGGTGATTTTCCGCGTGCGGTCCGGACGGGCGCCATCCTGGCGTCGCCGGTCGTCCCTCGTCACGTTACGGGGAGCTGTGTCGCGGGGTGCCACGTTCCGCGGCGCTGCGTTTTCTGGGGCCTTGCGGTACCTGCCGGCCTGCGCGGCCACGTCACGGCGGTCCATGCGCTGCGGGCGCGCTTCATTGCGAGGGGCGCGCTGCTGCTTGGCCTGCTGCTTCGCTGGCGCTTCCTGGCGGGCACGTTCCCGGCGATCTTCTTTTTTATCTCGGTCTGCAAATGATGCCGTGCTCGGCACGATCAACATTGCTGTCGTCAGCAGGAGTAGAGATTTTTTCAGCATTCCAACCTCCGTTATCATTGCAGACATCTTAGCGGGTTGAAACTGAACGGTGCATGAACCTGATTTGCGAAATTTTGGAAATATTTTCCAAGGTCCGGCACATTCCCCATCTCACCCTGACCGGCCATTCTGTGGCGAGCTCTGGCGGCTCTTCCCGGCGCAGGTGTATCTGCATCCATCATCGACTTTAGGATGATAACCTGAAACGGCGAAATTGTGGCAAATTATTCCAGATTTGCGTAGGCTGAACACCTGTCCCGAAAACAGGCTTGAAAACAGCAGATTAGCGTGAAGCCGCGACGCTATTTCTTCCGCGGGCCAAGCCAGTGTGCGACGGTGGGCAGCGGGTGCGCAGGATTATAGACCATATCATCACCGCGCCGCCATGCATCCGCACGACGGTGGGCGTCTTCCTCATCGATGTCTTTGCCAACACCGCCAAGCGCGAGACCTGCACCAAGGAGACTGAACACCACCGCTTCCGCGGGGCCACCAATCTCGTCCCCGATGATGGCGCCCGCAAGCCCGCCAAGGCCCACGTCCACAAGGTTTACACCGTCACCAGTGGTGGCGTAGCTACGCCCGGTATCAAGAGAAAGAGGTGCCAAAGTCTCGACCGGCCGGTCAGAGAGGGCCGCAAATACAGCACACTGCCCGGCATCACAGACCTTGCGGGCCTTTTCGAACTCCGGCTCCGGGGCATCCCCTTCCGCAACCGCGCGGAAAGGCGACACAGCCATCAAAGCCAGCCCAGCAATCAATATGGTTGTCGTACGTTTCACCGTCATCTCCCGTTGCCACCTGACTATAACACAGTCGCGGCAAAAATGCGGCAGCATGAGCTGCTTTATTCGCCAGCAGGCTCAGGTGCGGTGTCCCAGCGCACATCCTTCAGTGCCTTCATCACATGGTCCATATCTGCTGCAATGCCCTCTTTGGTACTGGTGGTCAGGCGAACCTGCTTCCCCTCCCCTGCCTTCGAGAGTTCCGCATTCAGCATTTTGGTAAGCTTGGCCATCGCATCGTCCTGCTGTTCGGTGTAGGTGAAACGCGCCTTGAGAAACCAGTTGCCCTTGGTCCCGGTCCAGGCACCGGTGCGGAGCCACTAGTCATTGTGAGGGAAACGAAAGAGCCGGAAGGGTCCTTTCAGCACATCCGGGCCACCGTCGGGCGTAAACATGCCCTCCTGCACAAGCTGAACACCCTGAAACCGGTCCACAATCGCCTGACTGGCGCTATTGAGATAGGCTTCCGCTGTGCCTGCGGTGAAATAGGTGACATAGAGGGTCAATTCAGGGGAGACAGCCGCGCCCTTGGGCTTTTCCGCCTTGTACACAATACCGACATCCGTGCCGTCCGGAGCAAAGTCGACAACCTTGACCCGGCTGTAGGTGCCAATCTCCCCCGGAAAGCCAATACCGGAGGCAACATGCTGCAGCGCCCCCTGTTGCCCGGTGATCCAATTGCCTTCTGGAGCGCTATGCATCACCTTGGGGGCCGGGCCCTCACCACCGCACGCGGAGAGCGCGAGCGTCATCAACACCACCCAAAATTGCTTCTTCATAAATCCCACATGATCGACAAAAGAAAAACCACCGGCAATACCGGTGGTTTCAACTATCAGCATATATTCGGATCAGTCCAGCGCGGATTAACCATCAAGCTTCGGCTTCAGGAGCTGGTTGACGAGGCCCGGGTTGGCCTTGCCGCCGGTTTCCTTCATCACCTGACCAACGAAGAAGCCGATCAGCTTGTCCTTGCCCGCACGGTACTGCTCAAGCTGGCCCGGGTTTGCCGCGATCACGGCATCGATGATCTTCTCGATCTCGCCAGTGTCCGACACCTGCTTGAGGCCTTTTTCCTCAACAATCACGTCCGCGTCCTTGCCAGTCTCGAACATGATCTCGAACACGTCCTTGGCGATACGGCCGGAAATGGTGCCATCCTCGATCAGCGCCAGAAGGTCAGCGCCTTGGCTTGCCGACACCGGGCTTTCAGTCACAGACTTGCCAGCCTTGTTGAGCGCACCAAAGAGGTCACCAGTCACCCAGTTGGAGGCCTTGGCGGCCACGTCCTTGACGTCCTTGCCGACTTTTTTGGCGAGTGCTGCGATCAGGTCCTCGAAATAGTCGCACGACTCTTTCTCGGCCACCAGCACGCTGGCGTTATAGTCCGGCAGGCCAAGTTCCTCAACGAAACGGGCTTTCTTGTGGTCCGGCAGTTCCGGCAGGCTTGCGCGGGCGGCCTCGATGAAGGCATCATCAAACTCAACCGGCAGCAGGTCGGGGTCCGGGAAGTAGCGGTAATCGTGCGCTTCTTCCTTGGAGCGCATCGACCGCGTCTCGCCCTTGTTCGGGTCAAACAGGCGCGTTTCCTGGTCTACCTTGCCGCCCGCCTCGATGATATCCACCTGACGCTGTGCTTCATATTCAATCGCCTGACGCACGAAGCGGATCGAGTTCACGTTCTTGATCTCGCAGCGCGTGCCAAAAGGCTCGCCCGGGCGACGCACAGAAACGTTCACGTCAGCGCGCATGCTGCCCTGCTCCATGTTGCCATCGCAACTGCCGATATAGCGCAGGATGGTGCGAAGCTTGGTGAGGTAAGCACCGGCTTCCTCTGGGCTTCGCATGTCCGGCTTGGACACGATTTCCATCAGCGCCACGCCTGAGCGGTTCAGGTCCACATAGGTATATTGCGGGTGCTGGTCGTGCATCGACTTGCCCGCATCCTGCTCAAGGTGGATACGCTCGATACCGACTTCCTTGGTGCTGCCGTCCGCGAGATCGAGCGTTACCGTGCCCTCCCCCACGATCGGATGCTTGAACTGGCTGATCTGGTAGCCTTGCGGCAGGTCAGCGTAGAAATAGTTCTTGCGGTCGAACACCGAGAATTTGTTGATCTGCGCCCCGAGCGCGAGGCCCGTACGCACCGCCTGGCGGATACACTCGGCGTTGATTGTCGGCAGCATGCCGGGCATGGCCGCGTCAACGAGGCTGACTTGCGCATTCGGCTCAGCGCCAAATTCAGTCGCCGCACCCGAGAAGAGCTTCGCGTTCGAGATCACCTGTGCGTGGACTTCAAGCCCGAGCACGATTTCAAAATCACCGGTTGCGCCTTGTACGATATATTTACCCATGACGCTTACCTCCACCACTCTTCAGGTTTCGCCGTGAAGCCTGCGGCTTCCTCGATCACACCCGATACCTTTAGTACTGTTTCTTCGTCCCACGCCTTGCCGAGGATCTGGAGGCCAAGCGGCAGACCGTTCGCGTCAAGACCCGCAGGCACGCTCGAACCCGGGATACCGGCGAGCGACGCAGGCACGGTGAAGACGTCATTGAGATACATGGCGATCGGGTCGTCCGACTTTTCACCGAAGGCGAAAGCCGCGCTCGGTGCTGTTGGCGTCAGGATCGCGTCCACTTTCTCGAACGCACGCTTGAAGTCGTCAGAGATCAGCTTCCGAACCTTCTGCGCCTTGAGGTAATAGGCGTCATAATATCCTGCGGACAGCACATAGGTGCCGATCATGATGCGGCGCTTCACTTCGTCACCGAAACCGGCGGCGCGGGTCGCTTCATACATGTCCACAAGGCCACCGCCTTCAACCATCTCACGCAGGCCATAACGAACACCGTCATAGCGCGCGAGGTTCGAGGAAGCCTCAGCCGGTGCCACGATATAATAGGTCGGCAGCGCGTATTTGGTGTGCGGCAGGTTGATGTCGACAACCTCAGCACCCGCAGCTTTCATCCACTCGATGCCCTGGTGCCAAAGCGCTTCAATCTCGGCTGGCATGCCAGCGAGGTGATATTCCTGCGGGATACCGATTTTCATGCCGCGGATATCGCCCGTCAGCGCCGCTTCAAAGTTCGGCACCGGGATATCAACGGACGTGCTGTCCTTGGCGTCAAAGCCAGAGATGCTTTCAAGCATGATCGCGCCGTCACGCACATCGCGCGTGATGGTGCCAGCCTGGTCGAGGCTTGAGGCAAAGGCCACCATGCCGTAGCGCGAGCAGCGGCCATAGGTCGGCTTGATGCCGAAAGTGCCAGTGAAGGCCGCAGGCTGGCGGATCGAGCCGCCCGTGTCAGACGCCGTAGCCCCCATCGCGCAGTAACCGGCGACAGACGCCACCGAACCGCCCGAGGAACCGCCGGGTACGAAGTCATTGTTGGAGCCCTTGGCGCGCCAAGGGTTTTTCACTGGACCGTAGTAGCTCGTCTCGTTCGAGGAGCCCATGGCAAACTCATCCATGTTGAGCTTGCCAAGCATAACAGCACCGTCGTCCCAAAGCTTCTGGGAGACCGTGCTTTCATATTCCGGCTTGAAGCCGTCCAGGATGTGCGAGCACGCCTGTGTGTGCACGCCTTTGGTCGCGAACAAGTCCTTGATGCCAACCGGGATACCGGTCATGCCCTTTTGCCCACCCGCCTTGATCATCGCGTCAGCCTTGTCAGCCATTTCAAGCGCCATCTCGGGCGTTTTGGCGACATAGGCATTAAGCGCGTCAGCAGCTTCCACCGCGCTGATGTGTGCTTCCGTCAGTTCACGGGCGGAAATATCGCCCTTCTTGAGGAGATCGCGGGCTTCCGCGATCTTGAGTTTCGTCAGGTCAGTCATTGGCCAGTCCTACTCGATCACTTTGGGGACGGCGAAGAAGCCGTATTCACCGCGCGGCGCGTTCTTGAGCACACTTTGCTGCTTGTCGCCGTCGGTAACCTCATCGGCGCGCCAGCGCAGCTTGGCATCCACCACGCTCGACATCGGCTCGATATTGTCGGTGTTTACTTCGTCAAGCTGCTCCACCCAGCCAAGGATGTTGTTGAGCTCACCCGCAAGCGACTCCAGCTTTTCGTCCTCAATTTTAATGCGTGCAAGCCGGGCAATCTTAGCCACGGTCGCCTTGTCAATGTTCGACATGAAAATTCCCTATGAACTGTCAGGAAAAACCGTTGAATTCTGCGCGGAACTTAGCGCCTGAACACGCCCACGGCAAGCGCGAATGCACGGTGTGCGAAAGTTTAAGCTGGTGCTACTGCCATCAAAGCCGATCAAGCCGCCCATAGGCAAAAAAATGGCTGATCTGGTGATCATCATGTGAAAGCGGCAGATAAAGGATATTCAGCCGAACATGGGGCGGTGGGCCGGTGCGTTCCTCGCTGCGGCCAATAACGCCCTGCCCGCGCTTCACTGACGCGTCCAGCGAGGCGATAACGCGGTTTGCCACCTCTTCCTTATGTACGTCGCGCACGCGCTTGCCAGTGACATCGCTGTAAGCTGCTGCTGCCTGAGACCCGTGAAGCGTGACCCGTGCGTCACATACGTCACCACCCTCACCCCAGATTGGCTCAAGAAGGGCCACCCAAGGCAAATAGGCTTTCAGTTCTGACGGAGATACATCAGAACGGCGATTAAACCGCCTGTTGGCACGCTTACGTTCGAAATAGCTGAGAATATGGACAAAATCCGCGCCAAGCCTGGGGGCCATTGTCGCATCATGCAATTCATAGTCGCCAAGGCCATAGCCTTCCTTTTCACCTATACCGTCCGTGTCTGTATCAAAGGAAGAAATGGGAGACTCCTTGCCAAGCGGGGCAGGAATATACCCCGCCTTTTCCTGCAACCCGAAAATACCGCCCGGCCAATGGCCCGTCCAGAGTTTTTACCCGCGCAGCACAGCCAGGCGTTCGTTTCCGCTTGATTTCACGGCGCCATGCCCGCCAAATCAGCGGCATGACAAACGCCACAGCCAGGAATGACATCATCATACGTGCCGCAACACCCTCTGACGCGGCGATGCTGAACCGCTATATCCGCGATATATACCGGGAAGGCACCGGCATGATCACCCAGCCGGAGGAGTTCCGCGCATCCAACATCAGGCAACGCTTCTGGCTTGCCCGCAAGGGCATCAATCCGGACGAAACCTGCCTGCTTGCTGTGCAGGGAGGGGCGATAGTCGGCATGCTGGAATGCTGGACGGACCGGCGGCGGCGCGTGCGGCACAGCACGACTATTGCCATGTCCGTGCACGCAAATTGGCGAAAGCGCGGCATTGGCAAAAAACTGCTTTTGCATTTTACTGATTGGGTGCACAAGCATCCGAGGCTGGAGCGCGTGGAGCTGCATGTTCATGCCGACAATGAAGCAGCGCTGGCGCTGTACCGCAGTATCGGCTTTGCACATGAAGGCACAAGGCGCAATGTGGTGCGATACGAAGATGGTGTGGTCGTTGACGACCACATTATGGCTTTCTGGCCAAAGCACGATAAAATGGTGCCAGATAATGGTGCCTGAAGGGGAGAGAGATCATGGCTAAACACAAGACCGCGCCTGCGGCTAAATTCCTGCTCGCAATCGCGGCCGTTATCGTGCTGATCCTGATTGCCGGGGTGCTGTTCACCTCCAACGAAGGTACCATGATGAAATGGGCCTTTGTTCCGAGCCATGAAATCGCCACCGAGGAACCAACGGACGCCCCTGATTATGCAAGCGAGGAAGCCTGGGCAGCTCGCCCGGGTCTGAGCAGCAATGCCCTCCTCATGCCGGAAGGCGTAATGCAAACCATGCAAGTGCCTGAGGTTGATGTGTTTTACATCCACCCGACAACGTATCTGTCCAAGGAACGCTGGAACGCACCACTTGACGGCGACGAGGCCGCCCTTGGCCGCCGCGCCAACTTCGCGCTCAAATATCAGGCGAGTGCCTTTGGCCTTGCGGGCCAGGTCTATGCGCCCAAATACCGGCAGGCTGCCTTCGGCGCCTTCTTTGACGACAGCGGCCAGGGCGTACAGGCGCTTGTCAAGGCGCACGCCGATGTGCTGGCCGCCTTTGATCATTATGTAGCGAAGGATAACAATGGCCGCCCCTTCATTCTGGCAGGCCATAGCCAAGGCTCTCTGCATGCACTCCTCCTGCTTGCGGAACGTATTGCCGCAAACCCGGACCTGAAAGAACGCATGGTCGCGGCCTATATCATTGGCTGGCCGGTCAGCCTTGAGGGTGACCTCGCGCCACTTGGCGGCATTGACGCGTGCGAAAGCCCCAAAGACACGGGTTGTGTCGTCTCGTTCCAGAGCTTCTCGAAGGACGGTGACCCGTCCGGCATTCTTGAGATGTTCGCCAAAACGCCGGGCCTGAACGGCAAACCGCGCGCGGGCACCACGATGCTCTGCACCAATCCGCTCAACTGGCATGTTGGCGCGAAGGCACCGAAGGACGCCAATCTGGGTGCTGTGGAACTGGTATCGGGCGCTGAAGGCATCGCCGCCCCTACCCCGGGCCTCACTGGCGCACGCTGCGGCCAGCGCGGCATCCTGTATCTGACCGAGCCGCCGCAAGGCAGCTGGCGCGAGTTCATGATGACGGGTGAGAACTACCACGCCTATGACTATAATCTCTTTTACATGAACATCCGCGCGAATGCTGCAAACCGCGCCAAAGCATGGCTGGAGGCGCACCGGTGAGTGTTGTCACCAGCGTTCGGGAACTGAAAGACCTGCTGCCGCGCCGTGCGCGGCTGCTGGGGCTTGATATTGGTTCAAAAACCATCGGCCTCGCGCTTTCAGACACCACGCTGACCATCGCGACACCGATGGAGACCATCAAACGCACCAAGTTCAAGGACGATGCGGCAAAACTGCTCGATATCGTGCAGAAACAGGGGGTTGGCGGCTTTGTCCTTGGCTGGCCCGTCAATATGGACGGCAGCGAAGGACCCCGCTGCCAAAGCACCAAAGCCTTTTCGGATAACCTTGCAAAACTAAGCGACCTTCCCCAGATATTTTGGGATGAACGCCTTTCAACCGCAGCCGTTGAGCGCACGCTCATCGAGGCGGACAGAAGCCGTGCGCGGCGGAAGGAACTCGTCGACAAAATGGCGGCCGCCTATATTTTGCAAGGAGCCCTCCATGCGCTTTGACCCAAACCTGGACGCGGAATCCGGCCCGAACATAGACCACCTCCTGCGCGCCAATTTCCCGACCGAATTTGAGGCCAACCTTGTTGCTGGCCTGCGTACCTCACGCAAGATGTGCGCAGAGCACGGGCTGTGGAACCATGGTTCGCTGGTTGGCTATATCGGCTACAGCAGCGTTCATGTGGACGGCGTGGACAGCAAACGACAGATCTGGGGACTTGGCCCGATGGCGATTGACTCCACCTATCAGCGTCAGGGACTGGGCGGCAAATTCCTTGATGAAAGCCTCGACTACATCGAGGTTGATGCCGTTGTTCTCCTAGGTCACGCAGAGTTTTATACCAAACACGGATTCCGCCCCGCTTCGGAATTCGGCTTGCGGTTTGGCGATGACAATACCCGCGAAAGCGCCTTTTTCGCACTCGAGTGCTGGAAGGGTGCGCTTGACGGACATACCGGTCGCGTGCTCTATGAAGACGCATTCTACCGGGAGTAAAGCTTATGCCGAAAGGCTCCGACAACACGCCGCTACCGGGGCGTCCCACCAAAAGCTCACGAACCGGCCGCCCTATCATGGCGGCGCTGGACCTGCTTGGCCGGCGCTGGACCCTGCGGATTGTATGGGAACTGAAGGACGGAGCCGTGGGCTTTCGCGACCTTCAGGCGCGCTGTGAAAACATGTCGCCAAGCGTCCTGTCCACCCGCCTTGGTGAACTGGCCACCGCCAAAGTAGTGTCTACAGATGAAGACCGCCGCTGGACCCTCACCGACCACGGCGAAAAGCTTATCAAAGCGCTCGGCCCCCTCAACCGCTGGTCGGAAGACTGGCGCATCCTGATCGAACAATCTCAATAAAAGCGGCCTTGGCCTCTTGAACTCTCGCAACCTAATGCTACTTTTTTAGTAGCAAAAAAAAGGAGAGTTCTATGCCTGTGTCACTTGTCCCCCCCCTCACACCACCTTACACAGCCGAAACCGATGCCATGCTCAGACGCTGGATGCCGCCGGGTGCCCCGTTTGAGCCCCTCGCCCTTTTCCGCAGCATGGCAAAAAACGAGGATCTTATGACCGCCATGCGCGCACTCGGGTCCTATTTCCTTGGGCCCAAATCCTGCCTGCCGCTGCGGCTGCGAGAAATGATCATCCTGCGCACCTGCGTTAAGGCGAGCTGTGAGTATGAATGGGGGGTGCATGTCACCGGCTTTGCAACTGACGCAGAACTCAGCGCGGTCGACATTCAGGAGCTCACCTTTGGCGCTGCCGAATCACCGCATTGGTCGGCACCTGAACAGGCCGTGCTGCAGGCATGTGACCAACTCGCCACGACAGCTAACATTGACGCTGCAACTCGCGGCAAACTTCAAAACTGTTTTGACGATGCCAGCATCCTCGCCATCGTCACTCTCGCTGGTTGGTACCGCCTTATTGCGGGCCTCGCCAACACGGTATGCGAGGAAGGGGAAAGCTGGGCTGCATGCTTCAAGGACTACCGGTAACCGCAATAGCCCGGGCTGGTTCGGCGCACCGTCCACAAGCATCTTGCAGCAAGGGGCATTTGCCCCTATAAGGCCAGCTTGATGAGCACGCAATCGACCGGACCGGCACCCTACCCGCGCGCGGAAGTTTCTCCGCCCTCGGGCGAGCTTTTTCCTCACAAACATCTTCTCGGCATCTGGGGCCTTGACCCCACGGCGATCAAGCATCTGCTTGATACGGCTGACGGCTATGCCGAGCAGAACCGGCAGGCGAAAAAGTCTACCGACAAATGTGAGGGACTGACCCAGATCAACCTCTTCTTCGAGAACTCGACGCGCACATTGATGAGCTTCGAGATCGCGGGCAAACGCCTCGGCATGGAAGTGACCTCCATGTCCACAGGCACAAGCTCGATCAAGAAGGGTGAAACGCTCCTGGATACCGCCGCAACGCTCAACGCGATGCGCCCGGATGTACTGGTGATGCGCCACGCGGATAGCGGCGCGGTAAAACTCCTTTCCGAGAAAATGGAATGCGCGGTGATCAACGCCGGTGATGGCCGGTCGGAACACCCGACGCAGGCCCTGCTTGATGCACTCACCATCCGCCGCCGCAAGGGCCGTATCCACGGCCAGACCATCGTGATCTCTGGCGATGTGGCGCACAGCCGTGTCGCGCGCTCGAACATCTATCTCCTCAACGCCATGGGCGCGCGGGTACGGCTCGTTGCGCCCTCCACACTCCTGCCGAAGGATGTGGACAGGCTCGGCGTTGAAATCTGCCACCGTATGGATGAAGGCCTCGAAGGCGCGGACGTGGTGATGATGCTGCGCCTGCAGCAAGAGCGCATGCAGGGTGCCTTCCTGCCTTCCCTCCGCGAATACTACCAGTTCTGGGGCCTCACGCATGAGAAGCTGAAATACGCCAAGGATGACGTGCTCGTGATGCACCCCGGCCCGATGAACCGCGGCGTTGAAATCTCCTCTGATGTCGCAGATGACCTTGACCGGTCCGCGATCGAAGAACAGGTGGAAATGGGTGTGGCGGTTCGTATGGCCTGCCTTGACATCCTGACCCGTGGCCTGCGTGCGGAGGACGGCCAATGAGCATGACAGCGTACATAAATGCCCGCCTGATCGACCCCGCATCGGGCCTCGATACAAAAGGCACGCTCATCACCGAGGGCGAGGTTATCAAAGCCTTCGGCGCCGATGTGAAAGCACCCGGGGGCGCAAGCGTGGTGGATTGCAAGGGCCGCATCCTGTGCCCGGGCTTCATTGACATGCGCGCCCACCGGGTTGACGCTGAAGCCGCGCTCAAGGGCGGCGTGACCACTGTCATCCTGCAGCCGGACCAGACCACCGTGATCGACACCGACGCGGTTGTGGAACGTATCCGCCGCCGGTCGGAAGACAGTGAAACCGTCAATGTGTTCCCCATGGGCACGGCCACCCGCGGCATGCAGGGCAGCCAGATCGCCGAAATTGGCCAGATGATGCAGTCCGGTGCCGTCGGCTTTACCGATTGCCGCACGCCGGTATCAGACAGTCAGGTCATGCGCCGCCTCCTCGAATACTCAGGCCATTTTGATGCACTTATCGTCCAGTTCGCCGAGGACAGGAGCCTCGCGAGTGGTGCGATGGCGCACGAAGGCGAGATCGCAACCCGGCTTGGCCTTTCGGGCGTGCCCGCCGCCGCAGAAGTGATCCAGATCGAACGTGACTGCCGCCTCGCGGAACTGACGGACGCCCGTATCCACTTTGCGCTGATCTCATCCCGCGAAGGGGTGGACGCCATCCGCGCCGCCAAGAAGCGCGGCGTTCGCGCCACCTGTTCAGTCGCGCCGCATTACCTGCACCTCAACGATAACGCGCTCGAGGGCTACCGCACATTCGCGAAAGTGCGTCCGCCACTGCGCTCGGAAGAAGATCGCCTGGCCCTCATCGCAGGCCTCGCCGACGGCACCATCGATACGCTGGTCTCCGACCATGACCCCAAAAGCGCCGATGTGAAGCGCCTGCCCTTTGGTCAGGCTGCGGAAGGTGTTGTCGGGTTCGAGACCATGCTGCCACTCGCGCTTGCACCAGTGCATGCCGGAAAACTTGAATTGATGACACTGCTTCGCGCGCTCACCAGCACGCCAGCCGACCTCCTGCGTTTGCCCATGGGCAGGCTCAAGGAGGGCGCTCAAGCTGACCTCGTGATCTTCGACCCGGATAAGCCCTGGCGCATTTCGCAGGACGATCTGGTTTCAAGCGCGAGGAACATGCCGTTTGACACGCTTCCCGTTCAGGGGCAGGTTTGGCAAACGGTTGTGGCAGGCAAGGCGCTTTATTCGGCTGCCTGAAGGTAACGCGATGCGCAAGGCACTGCGCAGGGGAGATCGCAGATGAGCTTTTCACTTGAGACAGGCCTTGTCCTGGCCCTGAGCTATCTTTTGGGGGCCATACCTTTTGGCCTTGTGTTCACGAAGCTGGCCGGGCTGGGCGATATCCGCGAAATCGGCTCCGGCAACATTGGCGCAACCAATGTGCTGCGCACCGGCCGCAAGGACCTCGCGCTGGCGACATTGCTTCTGGATGCAGGCAAAGGCGCGATTGCGGTCCTGCTCACCCGCTATTTTGTGGCGCCCGAACTTGCGCCGCTTGCCGGTGCCGCAGCCTTCATTGGTCACTGTTTCCCGGTCTACCTCGGCTTCAAGGGCGGCAAGGGTGTCGCCACCTTCATGGGTACCCTGTTTGCGATTTCATGGATGCTCGGCCTTGCGACGGCAATTATCTGGCTGCTCTCCGCCGCGATCTTTCGCATCTCGTCGCTGTCCGCGCTTGTCGCATCGCTGCTGGCACCACTGGCAAGCTACTACCTTGTGGGACCGGACGGCTGGCTGCCCATCGCCTTCATGACCCTTGTCATCTACATTCGCCACAAGGCCAATATCGAACGGCTGATGCGCGGCGAAGAGCCGAAGATCGGCAAAAAAGACAAGTAGCCCGCAAGCAAGGCGATTGACAGGCGCGGCCTTTCACGCCAGTCTTGCAGCATGAACAAAACGGAAACATTCGGGGAGTTTTCGCATTCTGAGCGGCTTTCGCGCCTGCGCCTGATCCGCACGGACGGCATTGGCCCCATTCTGTTCCGTAACCTGATTGAACGCTATGGCAGCGGCTCGGCGGCGCTTGACGCCCTGCCCGCACTGCTCGCGAAACGCAAACGCGGCGGTACCATCGCGGCAATCGACGCGTGCGAACGCGAACTTGAAGCCGCGCACAAGCTGGGCGCACGCACCCTCTTTCATGGCGAGGCGCTCTATCCTTACCGGCTTGCAGCGACGGAGGATGCGCCGCCGCTCTTGCACACCCTTGGCTCGCTCGACCTGATCTCACCTCCGGCTTCGCTCGGCATCGTTGGTGCGCGCAATGCCAGCATCAGCGGGCAGAAGCTTACACGTATGATCGCGGGCGCCATGGCCGATGCTGCTGTGACCATAATTTCTGGCCTTGCGCGCGGGATCGATACCGCGGCACACGCGGCCTCACTGGAAGGTGGCACGGTGGCTTGTGTCGCTGGTGGCCTTGATGTGATTTACCCGCGCGAGAATACCGAGCTTTTCCATAAAATCACTGAGCGCGGCCTTGTGGTCAGCGAGATGCCTCCTGGCACCCAGCCGCAAGCACGGCATTTCCCGCGCCGCAACCGCATCATCTCCGGTCTGTCGGACGGCGTGCTCGTGGTGGAAGCCGCTGAACGCTCCGGCTCCCTCATCACCGCGCGTTTTGCCCTTGAGCAAGGGCGGGACGTGTTCGCCGTTCCCGGCTCGCCGCTCGATGCCCGCGCTCGTGGCTGTAACAAGCTGATCAAGGACGGTGCCTCGCTCGTGCAGGATGCCGAAGACATCTTTGCTGAACTGACACCGATCAAACCAGACACCCCAATCATTCGTATACGCTCGGCAACGCCAACCGCTGAGACATTGCCTGCTGCCGACAATGGCGCGCCTGAAGCCGGTGGCAATATCCTCGACTTCCTCAGCCACACCGCCGTGCATGTGGATGAGGTAATCAGGATAAGCGGCATGCGCGCAGATGAGGTGCTGGTCGCGCTCATGGAACATGAGATCGCGGGGGAAATCACCCGGCACGCGGGCGGAAAAGTCAGCCTCGCATGAGGTTTCCGCCACACTTTAATTAGAGGGCCATATACAAGAAGGCATTGCAATCTGCGCGGCTTCGAACTAGGTGATGGGCAGAAGGTCCACCTGACACGCACGTAACCAGCAAGGATAGGGACAGACGGACGTATGAACGTCGTTATCGTAGAATCACCCGCTAAAGCGAAAACCATCAACAAGTATCTTGGTAAGGATTACAAGGTGTTGGCCAGTTTTGGTCACGTCCGGGATCTTCCCGCCAAAGACGGTTCCGTAAAGCCCGACGAAGACTTCGCGATGGATTGGGTCGTTGACCGTGATTCGAACAAGCGCCTCACTGACATCGCAACCGCGGTCAAAGGTGCCGAACGCCTCTATCTCGCGACTGACCCCGACCGTGAAGGGGAAGCGATCAGTTGGCACGTGCTTGAGGTGCTGGCGAAAAAACGCGCCCTCAAGGGTGTTGAAGTCAAGCGGGTAGTCTTTAACGAGATCACCAAATCCGCGATCCTCAAAGCCATGGCTGAACCGCGCGAGCTTGACAACGAGATGGTCAACGCCTATCTCGCCCGCCGCGCGCTTGATTACCTGGTGGGCTTTACCCTCTCGCCGGTACTGTGGCGCAAGCTGCCGGGCGCTCGCTCGGCTGGCCGTGTGCAGTCTGTCGCTCTCCGCCTTGTGTGTGAGCGCGAGAGCGAGATCGAGAAATTCCGGGCTCAAGAATACTGGTCCATTGAAGCTGCACTGAGCGCGAGCGGCGACCGTTCGCTCATTGGCCGCCTGTTCGCCATGAACGGCGAGAAGATCAAGAAATACGGCATCAGTAACGAGGCGGAAGCTAAAACCGCAGCGGCGCTGGTGGAGCGTACCCCGCTGACTGTCACGACGGTTGAACGCAAGCCGGCCCGCCGTCACCCGCAGCCGCCGTTCACTACCTCCACCCTGCAGCAGGAAGCCGCACGCAAGTATGGCTTCCCCGCGAACCGCACCATGCGCGTGGCGCAAAGCCTCTATGAAGGTAAGTCCATCGGCGGTGAGGTTACGGGTCTTATCACCTATATGCGGACGGACGGCGTCACCATCGCACAGGAAGCGCTGAACGCGACCCGCGCGGTGATTGAAGACCGTTTTGGCAAGAAGTTCCTGCCGGACAGCCCGCGCGTCTATAAAACCAAGGCGAAAAACGCCCAGGAGGCGCACGAAGCCATCCGCCCGACCGACCCGATGCGCAAGCCGGCTGACGTTGCCCATGCGCTCGATACGGATGAGCAAAAGCTTTATGAGCTGATCTGGCGCCGCACGATCGCGAGCCAGATGGAAAGCGCCCAGCTTGAGCGCACCACGGTGACGATCCTCAACAAGGACCAGTCGGCCGAGTTGCGCGCAACAGGTACTGTCATCCAGTTTGAAGGCTTCCTGTCGGTTTATCAGGAAGGCAAGGACGATGACGGTGACGAGGAAGATACCCGCCTGCCGCAGATGAAGGAAGGCGAAGTCCTGACCCTTGATGGTGTTACGCCGAAGCAGCACTTCACCGACCCGCCGCCACGCTTTACCGAAGCGTCGCTGGTGAAACGCCTTGAAGAGCTTGGCATTGGCCGCCCGTCCACATACGCGTCCATCCTCACGGTGCTCCGTGAGCGGAACTATGTGCATATGGAGCGCAACCGCTTCATCCCCGAGGACAAGGGCCGCCTTGTAACCGCCTTCCTCGAGAAATTCTTCCAGCGCTATGTGGAATATGATTTCACCGCGAACCTTGAAGAACAGCTCGACCATATCTCGGCCGGTGAAGAAGAGTGGAAAGAAGTCCTCAAGGAATTCTGGGCCTCCTTCAAGCCACGCACCGAAGAAATTCTTGGTGTCCGCAATGCCGAAGTCATTGATGCGCTTGATGAATACCTTGAGCCCATGCTGTTCGCCGAAACCGAAGACGGCAAGGACCCGCGCAAGTGCCCGAGCTGCGATGACGGTCGCCTTGGCCTCAAGACCAGCCGCTACGGCGCCTTTGTTGGTTGCTCCAACTATCCGGAATGTGGCTATACCCGCCCGTTCGGCAGCAACGGCGAAGACGGTGAAGGCGCGGATGAGCCTGCCAATCTGGGCGATGACCCGGAAACGGGCGAGCCGATCAGCGTGCGCACCGGTCGTTTTGGTCCCTATATTCAGGTAGGTGAAGCCCAGAAGGGCGAGAAGCCGAAGCGCGCCAGCATCCCGAAGGATATGGACGCAGCGAGCCTGAGCCTTGAGAAGGCGCTTGCGCTGCTCTCGCTCCCGCGTGAAGTGGGCATGCACCCTGAGACAGGCAAACCGATCACCGCTGCCATCGGCCGCTACGGCCCCTATATTGCGCATGACGGCACGTTCGGTAAACTCGCTTCCACTGAGGAAGTGTTCAACGTGGGCCTTAACCGTGCTGTAGCCTTGCTCGCAGACGCTGCAGCGAAAAAAGGCGGCAGCGCCAAGACCGTGCTCAAGGAACTGGGTGAACACCCGGAAGACGGTGATGCAGTCCGCGTGCTCGATGGTCGCTACGGCCCTTATGTGAACCACAAGCGCACCAACGCGACGCTCCCCAAAGGTACCGAGCCTGAGAGCGTGACGCTTGAACAGGCGCTAGGCTGGCTCGCGGAAAAGGCGGGCAAGAAAAAAGCCCCGGCGAGAAAGAAAAAGAAAGCGTCCTGACCGGGCGCTTTTTTTGAAGCATACTCCCTTACGCGCTACACTCGCGTAAAAGAAAGGACCCGCCCTTGGCGAAATACGAACCCGGCCAGCTTCCCAGTCGTGAAGAAGTGATGAACTTCATCCGCACCTTTCCGGGTGGCAAGGTCACAAAACGGGACATCGCCCGCGCCTTTGGCGTGAAGGGGCCTGACAAGGTTTTCCTCAAGAAACTGATCCGTGAACTGACGGACGACGGCATGCTGACAAAAGATGTCGGCCAGTCCTTGCGCCCGGCGGACCGTCTGCCCGGTGTGCAGGTGGTCGAATTTGCCGGCCTTACACACGAAGGTGATGCCCTCGTTAAACCGGTGAACTTTGAGGGTGAAGGCAAACCGCCGCGTATTTTCCTCAGTGCCAAGAAGGGCAAAAAGCCCGGCCCGGCCATGGGACCTGGTGACCGAGCACTGGTACGCCTTACCTGCGTGAAAGACGAGCCACCTGTCTACCGTGCGTCTGTGCTCAAGATATTGAAGCCGGCACCTGCGTCGATCATGGGGGTGTTTCATGGCGGCCCCAATGGTGGTCGCATCCACCCGACCGACAAGAAAAACCGCGACGAATACTGGGTAGACCAGGGTGATGTGAACGGCGCGATTGAAGGTGAGCTTGTACTCGCGGAACCCGTGCCCTCGCGCAAGCACATGGGTGCAAAACGTGTGCGGGTGAAAGAGCGGCTTGGCGATGTGTCAGATGCGCGCTCGATCAGTATGATCGCGATCCACAGCCTTGATATTCCTTATGAATTTCCGGAAGACGCGATCCGCGAGGCGGAGAAAGCCAAGCCCGTCACCCTCGGAAACCGCACCGACCTGCGCGACATTCCGTTGATTACCATCGACCCCTCGGACGCGCGGGACCATGATGACGCCATCTGGGCGGAAGCGGACGATAACCCGGATAACCCGGGCGGCTGGCACGCTATTGTCGCCATCGCCGATGTGGCGCACTATGTGAAAACCGACAATGCGCTGGACCGCGAAGCTTTGAAGCGCGGCAACAGCTGCTATTTCCCCGACCGCGTGGTTCCCATGCTGCCGGAGGCGCTGTCGGCAGGGCTCTGTAGCCTGATGCCAGGCGAAGAACGCGCCTGTATGGCCGTGCATATCTGGTTTAGCAAGGACGGCCAGAAGATCCGCCACAAATTTGTTCGCGGTTTGATGAAAAGCGCCGCCAACGTCTCCTACGAGCGCGCACAGGCCGCCCTTGACGGCATGCCGGATGAACTGACCGAGCCACTGCTTGAGCCAGTGCTGAAGCCTCTCTACGGCACCTTCAAAGCCATCATGAAAGCGCGCGCCAAACGTGCCCCGCTTGAACTGGACCTGCCGGAACGCAAGATCAAGCTTGATGACAACGGGCATGTGGCAGCGATCACGCTCCGCGACCGGTTTGACGCCCACAAGATCGTCGAGGAACTGATGATCACCGCCAACGTCTGTGCGGCGGAAGAGCTTGAGAAACACCGCGTGCCTGCGATGTACCGGGTGCATGAGGAACCGCCGATGGACAAGATGGAGTCCTTGCGTGAATTCCTCGGCACACTTGAGCTCAATCTCTCGCGCGGCAACGTGATGATGCCGCGGCTGTTCAATGGCATCCTTGAGCAAGTCAAAGGCAGCCCGCATGAGCATATGGTCAATGAGGTAGTGCTGCGGTCACAGACGCAAGCCTACTATTCGCCCGATAACATGGGCCACTTCGGCCTTGCCCTGCCCCGCTATGCGCACTTCACCTCACCGATCCGCCGCTACGCCGATCTCATTGTACATCGCGGGCTTATCCGTGCACTTGGCCTTGGCAAGGACGGGCTCACGGAAGAGCAAATGGACAAGCTGTCGAATATCGGCGAGCAGATATCGAGCACCGAACGCCGCGCCATGGCGGCAGAGCGGGAGTCGACCGACCGCTACCTTGCCAATTATCTGGCTGACCATGTGGGCGACGAATTCATGGGCCGCATCACCGGCGTAACGCGCTTTGGCCTGTTCGTGAGCCTTGAGCCGTCAGGCGGCGACGGGCTGATCCCGATCTCGGAAATCGGCATGGATTTCTACAGTCACGACGAAGCGCACCACCGCTTGGTGGGCGAGAGCTCTGGCGAGGAGTTCAAGCTGGGCGACCGCATCAAGGTAAGGCTGACGGAAGCCAACCGCTTCACCGGCGGGCTCAAGCTCAATCTGGTGCGCGAGGATGAAGATATCCCGGGCCTGACGTCGCGCAAGCAGCACAAGAAGCTTGGCGCTCGTCACGCACGCTCAGGCGGCCGCCCGGCACGGGGCCGGGGCAAGCCAACAGCATCTTCCAAAAAAGCGAAGTCTAGAGGCCGATAAAGGGCTGGAACATGCGCCCGACAAAGCTGTGAAGCTTGATGGGCGCATCCGTGACCGCAAGGCAGATGCAGTCCTCACCCTCATCAATGATCGGCTGGTGGTGCGTATCCTCAGGCCCCGCCACCTCCATCATGCCGGGTGTATAGTGCGTATCGCCAACCTTGTAGCCGCCGGTCAGCACAAGCGTGAATTCAAGGCCCCGGTGGTCGTGGAACGGCATCTCCGTACCGCCTTTCGCGCGCAGGAGCCACAGCCGTTCGCCGTTCTCATAGGTCTTGAGCATCAGCTTTTTCATGCCGGGGCCCATGAAACCCCACTTTAGCTCGTCAAAGCCCTTGCCGAGGAGTGAGGCCAGGGGTGTCGGCATACGAGGGGCGGTGAATGCTGGCACGCGATCTTCTGAGGGAGCCTCTTCGTCAAGCGCCTCAATGGCCTTGAAAGCGTTATCAAGTGCACCGACCGACAACCGTGCAGGCACAACGCCTTCCAGCAGTGCGCCACCGACCGCCTCGGCGTCCGCGATGCGTTCTTTCAACTCGTCATGATATTCCGCATGGCAAGCCACCACGAGCGCCTGCGCCTCTGTAAGTGCGCCTGACGCATATGATACCAGCCATTCATCGGGTAGCAGACCTGTCTTTGTCATGCCATGTCCCTCAACTCTTTACGCAGGGCCTCAAAGGCTATCCTGATCCGTGATTTTACTGTTCCCAGCGGTAACGCCAGTTCCGCTGAAATTTCCGAATGTGACATCTCCTGATAAAAGGAGAGTTCTATCACCTGTTTCTGCGCTGGCTTAAGCCCAGCAAGCGCGGCCTTCACCCGTTCGGCATACTGCCGCTGCACGGCCGGCGCATCGGTCTGCTCAGGTGCAACCATCTGGCTCATATGGTCATCGGCGTCCACCTCGGCATATTTCTGCTTGCGTGTGTGGTCGATAAACCGGTTCCGGGCCACCCGGAACAGCCACGTCGAAAGCCTTGCCTTTGCTGGATCAAACTGCGCGGCCTTGCGCCACAGCGTGACCATTGTCTCCTGCGCGAGGTCTTCAGCCTTTTCATCGTTCAGGCCGAGCCCCATCAGGTAGGATTTCAGCCTCGGCGCATAGTGTGCGAAAAGCTCGGCAAACGCAGAACGGTCCTTGTTGTCCGCGATGCGGCGCACGAGGTCCTCGTGGCTATCAGCCTTGTCTTTCCTGGCACTGAATATATCGCGTACCTCGCTTGACTGCGATTTCACAGCGTCCAGCGAAGCATCTGCCCCCTCACCTGTCAAGCGCCGCGCGGCAAGATTACCGCGCGACGCGACCTTGGGGGCTTCGATATTTTGGGGCGTCTTTGCCATCATGGCCGTTATACGCACCCAACTCTCTGCTGGACCAGTTGAGAAAACAAAAAAAGGCGGCCCATCAGCCGCCTTTTCCAACCTCGCGGTATTCAGGCTATCCTGCCATCATACGCCAATAGTCGGTCAGTTCCATCATGGTGCGAATGGCAAGCTCCTCACCGACACGCTGTTCGCTATAGCCCTCGACCTCATAAAATTCCTTGAAGCCATTCCGGGTCGCCTCATACTGCTTGACCTCACGGGTCGGCGGCATGGCGTCGCTATACATGCTGGTGATGATTTCACCGGTTTCCACCTGAACCACATTCACCTGGAATGCGAGGCCACTTTCACTTTCCGCACTCGGTGCCAGAAGTACCTCGATCATATAATCTGCCTTGCCACGCATGGCATTGATCTCAATGGCGTGGGTATTCACCTGCTCATTGGTTTGCGCGCCAGCACCTTCAACGCGGGTGATCATGTCACGGTCGATCAGGCGGGCACCGCCCTTGATCATCAGGTTCTTGAAGCCACCCTGCACTTTCCAGTTCAGGATTTCTTCCAGATTCTTGCGCGCCTGGTCTTTATTGAGACGTACCGTGCCGCTGTAATCGTAAGCTTGCGCCGAGACGCTGCCGGGGTTGCCGCGGACCGTGTCACGCACTTCACGCTCGCCATGCAACTGGCCGTTATAGTGGGTGTGCATATTGGTCGTGGTTGTGCGTTCGCGCGTAATTTGCGGTGTGCGAACGTTCAAACCGCGGGCCTGATAGTCAATATAGTAGGTGACAACTTCGTCCGAGAGATCCCGGTTCCAGAAGACAACAAACCGCGGCCGTTTGACCCGCTTGTTTTCTTCACGGAAGGCGTTGATCACTGGGGTCGGGTCGGGAAGCGGATCAACTTCCCGTGGTGTCAGAACCGCTGGCACACCTTGCCGCATCTCCTGCGCCGCCTGAACATGCTCCGGCCCGGCAATCAGAACTGCCGATAGAACTGCGAGGCTTGCACCACCGATCATGTGTTTCATGACTATTCCCCTTCATCCACTTCAATGAGGTAGTAGCCGATATCCATGGAGGTGGACATCTCGCTATAGACAGCCGTTGAACGCGGCTGCAGGAACACGCGCTGCCAAGCGGTCTCCGGCTCGGCAGGGAACTGGTCCGGGTCCATGAAGGAGGTGCGCACGAGCACTTCCTGCGGGTAGTCAGTACAGTTGATCAGTCGCGCCATGACCTCAAGCGTTCCAGTGTCGGTCCGACGCGCGAACACCGCCTGTGGCAGGATCTTCTTGGCGATATTCTTGTCGATGATCTGAATGGAATTCAGCGCAATCGGCGTCATTGTGCCCGGGATACCCGACACGATAGCCGGGCCCGATGGGCCCAGCTTTTTGAAACCGCGAAAATCGCATTTAACAACCTTTTGTGCACTTGCACTGCCGGTCATCATCACGCTTGCAGCGATCACGCTGGTCGCAGCAATCACCAGGGGTTTCAGGAGTTTCTTCATCATTCAGCTCCCATTGGCTCACCCGGCGTTTCAGCATTGAGCCAGGTGCGGAATGCCACATCCATGCGCTGGACGGCCTCCGGTTGTTTACGCATCTGTCTCCAGTCAAGGCGCGCGCCCGGGCTGGATTCTCCTACTGCAGTTGCAGAACGTGAACGGGTCCACACCACAGTGCAGGCGTCGCCGCCCGCCACGAGGGCTGCACTTTGCATCTCGGGCATTTGTGCACCGACGCCCGAAAGCTCGGCACCATAAATGTACCCACCGCCCATAGACTTGTCGGTCGCGACGGAGACAAAGTGCGGCAGGTTGTCCCACTGACGGGTATCGGCTTCAGGTTTTGCTGCTTCGGAAGCAGCACCGAACAGGCCACCAATCAGGGCAATACCGGCCCCGACAAGCGCCGCATCACTGTTGCCGCCATAAAGGCCCGAAAGTGCAGTGACTGTACCCACGGTGCTCATGGCGCTACCAACAGCTGCCGTGGTTTCCTTGAACTGGGCCTTGCCCTCAAGGATACCGTCCACCGGGCGACCACCGCGGGTGGACGCCTGGAAATAAATGTCCTCCACGACATAGGCTGCGGGCGTCGCGCTCACGACACCACTTTCGGCATTCACGACAACGGGCTGCGCCGTCGTTCCTGCGAACTGTTCATCGGGACGGAATTTGAGGATTTCCTTGTATTGACCGTCGCCGTATTTGACAGGTGCTGCGCCAAGTTCGGTCACGAACAGCATATTGTGGTCTGGTGCCGGCGCACTCAGCCCTTCACGAAACTCCGCCGCTTTGGCATAGGATTCGTCACCGCTGCGGCCCTGGCACTGAAGTGCCCAGCCATCGAGATAGTTGAGAAGCGCAAAATCAGCCTGGAAGTCCTCTGCTTCAGACACCGTATCCTGATATTCGCCAGCACGGAACATCGCGCGGGCGTTCTCATAGTCGTCTCGCGCCAGATACAGGAGGCCGCGGTAATAATAGGCCATGGCGCGCTCATAGGGCTCGCCCTTGTATTCTTTCACGCTTTCGGCCTGGAATTTGGACTTGGCCGCCTTGGCTTGCTCATTGTCCGCGTAAATCGCCTCAATCTTGTCGATGGAACGATCGAATGCCCATTCCGCATGATCGAGATAGCCCAGTTCCATAGCCGCAAGGCCAAGGCGGTTGAAGTTCAGCACCGCGTTACGCTCGCCTTCAATGAAGAGGCTCCGGTAATAGGGTTGCAGCGGCTCTGGACGGCTCTCCACATAGACCCTGGTCTCAGCAGGATATGGACCCATGCCATAATCCTTGCGCAGGTTCTTCTCGAGTTTCTTGACTTCCTTGTCATAGTCCTTGCTGGCCTTTTTGTTGGCCTTCTGGACCGATTTCAACTCGGATTTCACGGTCTTGAGTTCGTCCTTGAGCGCTTTTTTGTCTTCCTTGCTCAGGTCTTTTTGCTTGAGCGCACCCTGGAGCTCCGCATAGCGGGCGGACAGGCTTTGCTCCTGCTGGATTGCTTCAGCAGAAATTGGCGGGTTAGCGCGCAGCTCAAGCAGGCGCTCGCTATCCTCCGCATAGGCGGTTTGAAAGAAAAGTACACTCGCAACGGCAACGGCCGAAATTCGGCCAGCAGAGATCGTCATCGCTCGACTCCTTTGGCGACTGGTTAGATACAGAACATAAGAAAAAGGCGGCAACCCCTTGCCGCCCGGTACTAAATTTTAGCGGTAGACAACGTCGTCCGCAGCAGCTTTTGAAAGCTCATACATGCCGCTCCAGACGATCACGCCACGCTCGAGATCCACCATTTCAAAGGTGATCTGCGTATAGCGCTGCACCATGCCCGTCCGTGCATCACGGCTGTCAGCCGATGCAATCGTGCCGCCAAGGCGGTAGTCACCGCCAGCCTGCGCCGCGGTCATGCCTCGGGTGCCGGTATCAACCACACCGTCACGCTTAAGGTTGCGTTCGTGCTGGACCATGTTGGAATAGTTGCGGCCCACAAACACCATCCGGCCCTGCGAAGCGCGGTTCAGGTTCACCCGAAGCCGGTTCGTGATCAGGTCCTTGTTGATGCGCTGCGTGCTGTCGTTCATGAAAAACTCGCTATCCACGATGACCTGCGGCGGATTGGCCGCGTTGGCAAGCATCGGGTTAGAGAGCATGTCCCGCATCATGCGGTCCGTCATGGACTGGATGTCGTTGGACTCGATACCAACACCTGCGACGGCGCCCTGACGGCCAGGGTCTTGATTGATTGTAGAGACGCCCGGTGAATTGTCAGTGCCGCAAGCAGCAAGCAGAAGCGTAATAGAAGTTGCGCACGCAATTTGCGATACGCGGTTCTTGGAAGCGCGAATTAAGGTCATAAACCTCCCCCATCAAAGCGTTAGCTATCAAAACGTTACCGACGAATTAATATTAATTCAAGCCATCAAAAATTTAGGTAACCAATATTTGCGTATATTCTTCACAGAGTTGAGATTTGCCTTCGCCTCTTGGTCCTGATAGCAAAAAATCGAGTCAGTCGGGGAGGATGACATGCCAACGAACATTGCAAAACACGTGAGTCTTACATCGTTGTCGACCTATGATGACAGCGTTTTACTGCTATCCCGCCTGGATCTTGGCGCGTTTCTCGTATGGGGAGTATGGGACAATATCTCCAGCACCGAGCGGATGGATGAGTTTGTTCGGTTTATGACGGCCCATGGTTTCGTCCGGCCATCGTTGATGGCGCATCTTTCAGTTTACGCGCAGTTTCTCATAGGCATTTCATTCATTGTCGGTCTTGGGATACGCTGGGCAGGCATTCTGTGTGCAATCAATTTTATCGTAGCCATCGCGATGGTAGACTACAAGCTGGGCATCCGCGGCAGCTTCCCGTCCGCCTGCCTCATTCTATTTGGACTTTATTATATGACGCATGGTGGTGGCAGATGGTCGCTTGATTACTTCCTCAACCTCAAAGCCACTACAACACCATGACCGCCGGCAAGACAAGTTTTTCCACGGCAATTGGCGTCTGCGCTGTGGAGTGGACGGAATACGGCATTGCACGCTTCCGCCTGCCAGACATTAGCGCAGGCGTCGGCTTGCAAGTGCAAACCGGGGACATCTTGGCGCTAGATGACGTTCCTGCAGAAGTGATGATCGTGATAGATGCTGTACGGGACCTCGTCTCGGGCAAGAATATCGACCTCTCAACCACCCGGTTGGATATGCGCAAAGTCTCCGCGTTCAACAAACGTGTCTATGCAGAAGCGCTCAAAATTCCGCGCGGCAAGACCATCACATATGGCATACTTGCCGCAGCCATCGGAGACAAGGGTGCCGCACAGGCCGTGGGGCGGGCACTGGGCGACAATCCGATCCCGCTAATCATCCCCTGCCACCGCATTGTTGCGGCAAACGGCGCCATGCACGGCTTCTCAGCCCCCGGCGGCGTAGCGAGCAAACGGCGACTGCTTGAAATTGAAGGTGCAATAGAGCCGGAGCCCCCTACCCTGTTTGATTTCGCAGACATGTAAAGCTACATCAGCTTCCGTGAGACGCCTTTTTCTGCTACCTGAGCTAAGTGATGCGGGGGACAACGATGAAAACAGTCAAAGCAGACATCATTGAGGTCAGGAGAGGCCTGGATGTATGGATCTTCCTTGACGAGGAAGGCAACATCATGTTCGAGCGCAATCCGGAGGTGGGTGATCCCCGCGAAATCTGCTCAAGCGATAAATACTGGTACCTGCCTGGCTTCGAGAGGACAGCCCAAAAGACGGAGGCGCTTGCCGCGCTGCATGCACTGTGGAAAGAACAGGGTGAGCGGTTTTATGCCCACGACTGCACGACGTTTCTTGAAACTCTCGTGGTAAAGTCAGACAGCTTTAAAAATCGGGAAACCTTCCTCGCCCCCTTCCGGCTATGGCTGAGGGCTTATTACGTGGATCATCATGACGACGTTCCACTGGCGCTTACGCCCGGAACCGAGCGCAAATTCCTCTCGCTTGAGGACGCCATGGTGCACTACGCCGTGGGACCCCAGGACCGGGCCGCCCTTGCGATCTTCATGGATCATATGAGTTGGTAGGGGCTATTCGCCCCATATGCCCTCATAATAGCGCAGGAAATTGAGGCCTAGTATCTTTTCAATCCGCGCTGAATTGTGCCCACGGGCATAGAGCATGTCTGCCAGTTGCTGGAACTGACCCGGCCCCTGAATATCCGGGATAAAGGGCACGACGCCCGGTTTTTCACCCTTTGCGGAAATACCGGCCGCCTGGCGGCGCCTGATCTCATCATCAATGACAGCACGATAGGCCTCGAGATCATCGACGCCCGTTGTGCCGCCGTCGGTCCCTATTCCCACATGATCCTCGCCACACACATTTATGGCGTGCTCGATATGGGCGACAACATCGTCGGCGGTCGGGAAACTGTCTTCCTTGAGGAAAGGCATGAAATAGATACCAACCACCCCGCCCTTCTCAGCCACGAGGCGCAGTTCCTCATCACTTTTGTTCCTGGGCAGGTTAGCAAGGGCGCGACACCCGGTGTGAGAGATACAGATTGGCGTCTTGGACGCCCTGATCGCATCAAGGCAGGTCTGCTCACCACTGTGGCTCAGATCTACCGCCACACGTGCCTCGTTCAGGCTTGCCACCACTTCGCGGCCAAACTCGCTCAGGCCTTGGTTTTCCACCTCCATGCTGCCATCACCAATCTGGTTGCGAACATTATAGGTCAACTGGATGATCTTGACGCCAAGGCCTGCAAAAGTCTCGGCACGTGAGGCATCATCCCCCATCATGGCAGCGTTCTGGAAGCCCATGATAATGCCGACCTTGCCCTCGTCCTTGGCCCGGCGGATATCCGCGGCAGACCAGATTTTCATGAGCTTGTCGTCATAGCGGCGAATACGGCGGTTCCAGTTGGCTATTTCCTGGACACTGTAGATAAACGGATCCATGTCGCCAGCTACATAACCCAGTGTCATGTTGACAGCCGTCATGCCGGAATCAATCGCATCCTCAAGCGCCCGCGCGCTGATAGCCATGCCCTTACGTCCGGCGACGGGGTTTCCCGTTTCCTTCTTCTTGTTATAATTCCGGAGGCGCATATTAGGGTCCGACAGGCCCCCGAGATTGTTTAGGACGATGCTGTCCTTGAAACCGGGCCAGCTACCCTCGCTTGCCAGTAATGGTGAAGGCATATAAGCCGCAAACGGCAAGGTTGCGGCGCTGGCACTCACAAGCCGCAGGAAGTCCCGACGGGCAAAGCCCTCTCTCAAATTATCTGCCATCGCTCATTCCCCCAGTTCGTCTTTGTCGATTCCGCGATAGTTTTCGCGTGCATATTCGGTGCCGCCTTTCACTGTCAGGATGACCGAGCGCATGTTCGCGATATCCTCCAGCGGGTTTTTGGACAGGAAAACAAGATCTGCGCGTTTACCCGGCTCCACCGTGCCCCGGTCCGCCTCAAGCCCCAATACCTTGGCCCCCACATAAGTTGCGGCGCGGATCACCTGCAGGGGCGGCATGCTGGCTTGCGTGACCAGCACATCAAATTCTTCAAAGAGCGCAGGATACTCGGCGTCATACGCCAACATACCGTCCGTCCCGGTAGATATATCCACGCCTGCGTCATAAGCCGCCTCGGTGAGCTTGCCGGCGAAGGCTGCCGGGCATATGGTTTTGTCGCGCTTGTCCACCGACTTGCCGGCTTCACGTGCCTCGCGGTTGGCATAAAGCCAGACGGTCGCATCCAAGATGGTGCCGCGCTCAAGCATCTCCTTGTAAAGGCTTGCTAAAACCGGCGAGCGGGGGTCCAGGGTGTCAAAATCGAGCGCTACCTTGTGGTGGTAAACTTCCGGCCGCTCGCCTGCCATTTCAAACGCAAGGCGGCATACATGAGAGATAACATCCACACCCGCCCCAACAACCTCGCTCGGGTAGGCTGGAAACACCATCGAGTGGGCCCAGACCTTAATGCCCTGCAGGTGCGCCTCATCGCTGATACGGCGTACTTCCTCAGCAGGCAGGTTGGCGTAAACTTTGATGCCCGTCGCCCATGTACCGATGGACCGCGCGACCGCAAGCTTCATGTCTACTTCAGGCGTGATGGCTTGCATCCACGGCACCGCACCGGGCACCTCCCCTTCCGCGGCCGCGCCAGGCCTTGGGTCCTGAAAGAAGCTGGGGCCTGCCATAAGGGCGGAATAATAAAGGTCAGGTGCCGGGATTTTCTGCAAACGGCTTTCACGCGCCAATTCTGCAAGTGCCCGCATATCGCCCGCCATGTCCCGCACGCTGGTGATACCGCTATAGATATAGCGCCGCATGTAGGCTTTTGCCTTTGTGGCATTCGGCACGGTCGCGAGATGTACGTGGCTGTCAATCAGGCCAGGCAACAAATAGTGGCCGCTAGCGTCGACGATCTTTGTGCCTTCGGGCGCGACCTTCCGGAGTGCATCTGACGCCGCGACCACGGTGATGCGGTCGCCCTCAACCAGCACCCCCATATCCACCTGCGGCTCGGCCCCGGTGCCATCAATCAAGGTGACACCCACATAGGCGCGTGCCGTCGCGCTCCTGTCCTCCGCCACCGCGCCCGCCGACCAAGCTGCCACAAGCGCTGTGCAAAGCACCGCCTTAACCCCGCGAAACATATTTACCCACTCCCCTGAACTTGCATGTGGCGCTCAGCCTGCCACAGCTTTGGACCGCATCGCAACCGGTCACACACCCATCAAATCACCGTAACACCAGTATTTTTGCTGGCAGCGGCGGCAAAAATCGGCATGATGCCGCTAGAGAAGGCCTTCGGGTATCCATCCAGATGAGGGGTTTGGAGGTACCGGAACGCAAGGCCAGACGGCCAAGCCGTCCAATGAAAACAAATCTGTACCTAGTATGGGGGGAACTTGTGGATACCAACACACCCGATTCATCTAAAATTCCGCTTTGGGTCGCCATCGCGCCGCTGATCGTCCTGATCATGATGCTGGCATGCTCCGTTTATCTTTTTGGTGACAATTCATCCTATGGCCCGAACCAGATTGCGCTGATGATGGCGTCCGGCGTGGGTATCGCCATCGCCATGTGGCGCGGCCAGACCTACCTTGAGCTTGAAGACGCGCTGGTGCACGGCATCATGCTGTCGATGCGCGCATGTCTTATCCTCCTGATGGTTGGGTCCATGATCGGGAGCTGGATGCTTGCAGGCACAGCGCCCGCGATTATTCACTTCGGCCTTGGCGTGCTGGACCCTGCGTTCCTGCTGCCTGCATCGCTCATCATCTGCGCGTTTGTCGCGGCCTCCATCGGTAGTTCCTGGACAACGGCAGCAACCGTCGGCCTTGCCCTTATCGGTATCTCGAGCATCCTCGGTGTACCGGTTGAGATGACGGCTGGTGCGGTGATCTCCGGTGCCTATTTTGGTGACAAAATGTCGCCGCTATCGGACACCACCAACCTGGCGCCCGCCATGGTGAACGTGGACCTCTTTGTACACATCCGCCATATGGTCTGGACCACAACACCGTCACTTCTGATCTCGCTTGTGCTCTTTACCTGGCTTGGCTCTGGCCTTAGCACCGGTGACGGTGTGGTGGAAAGTATCGAGAGCACGCGACTGCTGCTTGAGCAAAGCTACAACCTCGGCTTCCCTGCTTTCATCCCGCTTATTGTGCTGCTCGCGCTTGCCATCAAGAAAGTTCCCGCACTGCCCACCATCACCATCGGTGCCTTGGTTGGCTGCGTGGTGGCTTCCTTCTATCAGGCAGATTCTACTGTCGCCTTCGGTGGTGGCGCAGAGACCGGCGGTGACGTGCTGGCAACGCTCAAGGCGCTCTGGACCGCCATGGCTGATGGCTATGTTGCCAACACCGGCGACGGAACGCTTGATGAACTGCTGTCTCGCGGCGGCATGTCGAGCATGCTGAACACCGTATGGCTGATTATCTCAGCCATGTGTTTCGGCGGCATCATGGAAAAAACCGGCTTCCTTGGCCGTATTGTAACCGCCGCACTCACGGGTGTGCGCGGTACAGGGTCGCTCATCCTCACCACAGTACTGACGAGCATCGGCATGAACATTGTGGCTGGTGACCAGTATATCGCTATCGTGCTGCCGGGCCGCATGTATATGATGGAATACAAGCGCCGCGGTCTTGCACCGCAGAACCTCAGCCGTACACTTGAGGATGCGGGCACCATGACCTCTGCCCTTATTCCGTGGAACACCTGTGGTGCCTTCATGGCTTCAACCCTTGGCGTGGCCACCTTCGCTTATGCGCCCTACGCTTTCTTCAACATCATGAACCCGCTTATCGCGATCATCTATGGCTTCTTCAACATCAAGATTGTGAAAGCCGAGAATGAAGAAAGACTGGCATCTGCGGACGCGTAAGCCTGGCAGGTAAATCCTTACCCAACAAAAAACCCGGCCATAACTGGCCGGGTTTTTCTTTCACTGCCCTCCGCGGGAAGAGGAGGCGGGAGGAACAGTGGGTGAGGTAACCTTTTACGCTACATTGGGCACTTGGCATCTTTGCCAACACCGAGCTTCAGCGCAATGTTCGCGACCGTCACATCGGCCTTGCCAACCGCCGTCAGGCGGAATGGCTCAGACACCTTGTCAAAGCTGTCACCTTCTTCCGCGAGGCAGGAAAGCGGCACGGTAACCGTTTGCCAGCCCTTGCCCTCAATCTGGCGGAAAGTGGCGGTGAGGTCATATTCACGCGTGCAGCCTTCACCGCAAGCAAGGCTGACCATGGCGCCATTTGCACCCGCCGCAGCAACATTGAGGTCAAACACAAAGGCGGCATCCGCATCATATTCCTTCGACCAGTCAAGCGCTGGCCCCGCACTGATGGCAACATTCGCTGCCGTATCATGCAGCGCTTCCATGCGGAGCGCATCGCCCTGAATGTCCTTGTCGACTTGGGCAATGCGTGCGCTTTCCGTCGGCAGTGCAGCATAGGCGCCGCTCAGCTGCGCAAAGGATGTTGCATCACTGAGGATGATCATCCAAGGCGCGATGGTGCGGCCCGCATAAAGCTTGATGTCCGCCACGTCTGTGGAGGCAACACCTTCAATATCCACCGGCAGGTCGGACGGCACGGTCACATCGCTCGTGTAATCAAGGCCATAGCCATAAGCGAACAGCGGATCATAATTTTCATGGTGCGGGTTCAGCACATCCTGCAGCGGCGACTTCGGCCAGGAGAAAGAGAGCCGCCCTTTGAAGTCATGCGCTGCCTTGCCGTCCTCGCCTGCAACCAGCATGTCCGCGATCCCCGCGCCTTCCGTTCCCGGCAGCCACGCTGCGACGAACGCATCAGATGCGTTCAATTCCGGGTTCACCCACATCGGGCGGCCAGACAGGAACACAGTCACCACAGGCACGCCGTCAGCCTTGAGTTTCTCAATCAGCTTGAGGCTGGACTTGGTGCCCGGTTCAAACTCAAGCGTTTCAATGTCGCCCTGCCCTTCGGCGTAGGGATTTTCACCCACCACAACGACCGCCACGTCAGGCTTGGTCTCGTAGCTGCCATCCACAGACAGCACAGCATCGCCGCCCGCAGCTTCCACCGCGTCCTCAAGACCCTTGTAGATGGACGTGGCACCCGGGAAGTCGCTGTTCACGTTGCCCGTGCCCTGCCAGCTGATGGTCCAGCCGCCGGACTGTTTGCCAATATTGTCAGCGGCATCCCCTGCCACCAGCACCGTTTTACCCGGCTGGATCGGCAGCACATGGCCGTTATTCTTGAGAAGCACGAGGCTCTCGCGCACGGCCTGCCGTGCTACCGCACGGTTTTCCGCCCGGCCAATGATATCGTCTTGCCCCGCGACCCCGCGCGCAGACGGCATGCCCTTCTCGAACAGGCCCGCGCGCAGTTTGACACGCAGGATACGGGCCACCGCGTCATCAAGCCGTGTCATCGGGATCTCGCCCGAATTCACCTGCTCAAGCGTGTTGGCATAAAGCTTCTTCCAGTCTTCAATGGTCATGAAGAGGTCAAGACCGGCGTTCACAGAAGCCGCACAGGACGCATTGTTACAGCCCGGTACCTGCCCGTGGCCGTTCCAGTCACCCACGATCAGGCCATCGAAGCCCATACGGCCCTTCAGCACGTCGGTCAGCAGATACTTGTTGCCGTGCATCTTCTGCCCGTTCCAGGACGAGAAGCTGGCCATCGCCGTTTGCACACCCGCTTCAATCGCGGCGGTATACCCGGCTGAGTGGATATCCCTTAGTTCCTTCTCGGAAATCTTGGCATCACCCTGGTCGTCACCATCCTCGGTGCCGCCGTCAGCGAGGAAGTGTTTGGCGGTCGCCACCACATGGTTCACGTCCAGAAACTCATCTGTGCCCGGCACACCCTGAAGGCCCAGCACCATGGCGCGCGCATAAGCTGCCACGATCTCAGGCTTCTCGGAATAGCTTTCATAGGTACGGCCCCAGCGGTCATTCTGCGCCACAGCAATTGTTGGCGCAAAAGTCCAGTCGATGCCGGTCGCGCGCATTTCAAGCGCGGTAACAGCGCCGACTTTTTTCATCAGCTCCGGGTTGTTCATCGCGCCAAGGCCAATGTTGTGCGGGAAGATGGTCGCACCAATAACGTTATTGTGGCCGTGCACAGCGTCACTGCCCCAAATGATCGGCACCGCGACACCGCCGTCCTTGTCGTCCATCGAGGCTTTATAAAAGCTGTCCGCGAGCGCAAGCCACTCACCCGGCGCGGCGTGTTTGTTGCGGTTCGGCAGCGACCCACCACCATTGAGCACGGAGCCCACATGGTATTTGATGATGTCATCCGGCGTCACATACTGGATTTCCACCTGCATGATCTGGCCAACCTTCTCCTCCACCGACATGCGGGAAATGATTTCCTTGATCTGCGCTTCTTGCGCCGCGTCCTTCTTCACCGGGCTTTCCACAGCGGGCCAGAAGTCAGCCTCGGTCGCGCAAGCAGTAGTGTAAGGCAGTACGGAGGCGCACAGCATCAAGCTGGCGACAGCAGAGAGCTTGCTCCGCTTTTTCAACGTGACATGGATGGACATAATTTTCTCCAGATGTGTCCTCGGGAGAATGGCAGTGTGTAACCTCCCCCAAGGTCCGACCCTTTTTCGCCGCCAGTTCCTTCCCCTCGCGGCATGAATTTCGTGCGCCAGCCAAATAAGACAGCGCTGTCATTTAAAATTGACAGAATCCGGCGAAATGTCCAGAAAAAATATGACAGCGCTGTCTTAAATTTAAATGAACTGGGATCAGGATCAAGCCAGCTTCGCGACGGAATCCCGCTTAACAAGGGAAAAACTGTGTACAGACGGCGTCAGAACTGCGTCTTCCTCCCCCTCTTCCGTCTTCATGACGAGGTCGAAGGCAGTACGTGCCATTTCTTCAACCGGCTGTTTCACGGTCGTGAGCGCCGGTGAGACGATAGAGGCAATCGCATCATCATCAAAGCCCGCGATCGACAGCTCCTCCGGCACCTTCATTCCCCGCTCCCGCGCGACTGCCAGAATGCCCGATGCCATCTCATCGTTAGAGGCAAAAACCGCTGTTGGCTTATCTTCAAGCGCCAGCAATGCCTCAGCCGCCGCCCTGCCACTGGCGTAAGAGAACATGCCTGCCACCACCATCTCGTGTTTTACGCGCAAGCCATGGGTTTGCATGGCGCGAATATAGCCGCGTTCCCGGTCCACGGAACAGGCATGGTTTGGGTCACCTTTTACAAAGGCAATCTTCTCATGCCCCATGCTGATGAGGTATTCCGTCATCTCGAAGGCGGCCTGGAATTCGTCAATGGTGACCTTGACCATATCATCGGCTGTAACGCCCGCCGCGATGCGCGCTGTTGGTACACCGCTCGCGCGCAGGGCATTCAGCACCACCATGTCGTCGCAGATAGGCGCGGACAGGATAACGGCGTCAAACTTGATGCTGTTCAGCACCTGACGGAGCTTGGCCTCGTCCCCCTGCTCCTTGAAGACTTCGACCACCAGATGGCAGCCAATAGCTTCGCAGCGGTTGAGGATACTGCGCAGGACCTTGCTGATATAATCCCCGCTCGGGTCATCAACAAAGAGGCCGACGATATAGGATTTGCTACCCGCCAAGCCGCGCGCCTGCAAGGACGGGCGAAAGTTCAGCTCGGCGGCGACTTCGAGGATTTTTTTCTTCTTGTCCTCACTGACATATTTTTCATTATTGAAAACCCGCGAGACGGTCTTCATCGACACACCTGCAAGGCGCGCCACATCGCTCATCGTCGCGTTTTTTGGTTTTCCGTTTGCCATTCTTGTGCCAGCCCAGCCTATATGCCGCTATATTGATGCGTGAATGCGGATCATAAGTCCACTATAACAAGTACGTTGCGAATGTCACGCGAACATGATAGCGCTGTCATTATTGCAAATACTTGAAAAGAAAAGAGTTCAAGCGCCGCGATGGGAAGTAGCCGCCGCCAAAACTCAAAACTGCCGACCTTCCTTGGCTATGGCTCGGGGGATTTCGCGCTTAACCTGTTCTGGCAAGGAACAGGTTTTTTCCTGTTCTATTTCTTCACCAATGTGCTGGGCCTGTCGGGCAGTGTGGTTGGCACCATCTTCCTGATGGCCAGCCTTTGGGATGCGGTCTCTGACCCGATGATGGGCTATATCGCGGACCGTACCAAATCACGCCTCGGGCCATACAGGCCTTATCTGCTCTATGGTGCGGTGCCGCTGTCGCTTTCCTTCATGCTCATGTTCTCCCCCCTCGACATAGGGGCCGAGAGTGGCCAGATCATTTATGCAAGCCTCGCGCTCCTGTTATTCCGCACGACGTATACCATTGTTTCGATCCCTTATTCCGCGCTTGGCGCACGGGTGACGCGCAATTTTGACGGCCGCACGCGCCTTGCCGGCATCCGCATGTATTTTGGCTTCATGGGCGGCGTTTTCATCAGCTATACAGCCAAAAAGCTGCAGGAAAACTATGATGACCCCACCGCGTTTTTCTACATGGGCATCGTAGCCGGCATGGTTGCCATTGCTGTGCTGGTGGCGTGTGCCCTGCTGTCGCGGGAAAGTGCCAATCCCATCAACCGGCATAGCGCGCCAAAGGAGGGCAGCGCCAGCATTGCGGCCATTTTCCAGAACCGGCCATTCCTCCTCATCGTGGGCGGCATCAGCCTTGTGACCATCGCCACCAACACGGTCGCGCAAACCCTGCTTTATTATTTTGAGACCCACCTTGGGGACCGTATATCTGGCAACAACGCCATCATCATCATGAGCGGCGCGCCGCTCCTTACCATCCCGCTATGGTCTGCCCTCACACTGAAGGTAGGCAAGAAGGCGGCGTGGATCATGGGCAGCCTGATTGGCGCGGCTGGCCTCGCCGTCCTTTATTTCGCGGCACTGCATGACGAACTGATCGCCTACGCGGGTGTCACCATCACGGTCGTTGGCCTCAGCGCCTATGCCGTTATTTTCTGGAGCATCCTGCCCGACACCATTGAGTACGGCTATTACCGCAGCGGTATCAAAAGTGAATCGCTCCTCATTGGGGTTGCGTCATCGTTCCAGAAGCTTTCAATCGGCTTGTCCGCCTATATCGCGGGCCATTTGCTCGACCTCACCGGCTACCTGCCCAATACCGCCCCCACTGAGGCGGTGGCTGACGGTATCCGCGATATTTTCACCATCATTCCCGGCATCGCGCTGCTGGCATCCGCTGCGCTGATGATCTTTTACCCCATTACCGCGCGTTCCCACGCAGCCCTCGTTGAGGAGTTGCAAGCACGCGAGAACGATACAAACAACTAAGTCGGAGGGACATTTATGACATTCAGGAAACCAGCGGCGATTGCTGCACAGATACTGCTCATATCTTGCGCAGTGTCTGCGCACGAACGTGAGCTCGTATGGTCGGACGATTTTGACGGCACAAGCCTGAATACCGAGGTCTGGAACATCATTGAAGGCAATGGTTGCCCGCAAAACTGCTATTTCGGCAACAATGAGAAACAGACCTACACCAAGAACGCGGAAAACCTGCGCCTTGAAGACGGCAAGCTGGTGATCGAGGCCCATAAGGGCGATGGTTTCACGTCGGCCAAAATCACCTCTGAGGGTATGCCGGGCTGGACCTACGGTCGCATCGAGATGCGCGCCAAGCTGCCAACAGGTGTGGGCACCTGGCCCGCTTTCTGGATGATGCCGGACGAAAGCAAATACGGCCCATGGCCCAAGTCGGGCGAGATCGATATCATGGAACACGTGGGTTATAACCAGAACCACGTACACGGCACCGTGCACACAGAAGCCTACAACCACCGTATCGAGACACAAAAAGGCGCCGACACACTGGTGGAAACTTCCGCCAGCGAATTTCACACCTACACCATCGACTGGGACGCGGATGAGATCACCTGGTCCATCGACGGAGAGCAATATTTCGCCTTCACCCGCCAGGACGGCGACACCTATGCCGAGTGGCCCTTTGACCATCCGTTCCATGTCATCCTCAACCTCGCCGTTGGCGGCGACTGGGGTGGCAAGGAAGGCATTGACGACAGCGCTTTCCCTGCCCGCTACGAGATAGACTGGGTGAAAGTATGGCAATAAGCCTTTGAATTAAATGATAATGCCCCGGTCACTGCCGGGGCTTTTTTTTATGTAAGGCGGGAAAGATATAATCCCGCATCATGGCCTGAGCCTGCTCCATATAAAGCGGCCATTCACCATAGTTTCCCTGCGTCATGACCACGACGGTATCGTCGTCTGGGAAGATATTGATCTGCTGCCCACCATCGCCGTCGGCGGAGATATAGGACACGCCGCCCACCTCCCTCAGCCAGAAATAATAGCCATACCCCGCGCCTTCCGGGCTGGCCTGATGCCGGGTCATCTTGGTGACCCAGTCCGCAGGGATGATGCGCTTGCCCTGCCACATGCCGCCCTCCAGTACTGTCACGCCAATTTTCATCATATCGCGCGGGGTAAGATGCAGGCGCGCACCGCCTTCAGGTGTGCCGCTTGGCTGTTTGTCCCGGCTGTAGTTTCGGATACCGAGCGGGCCGAAGAAGCGCTCACCTGCCCACACCTGTAGCGGCTGGCCGAGACGATATTCAAGGATACGCAGCACAAGGTTCGGCAGCGCGCTGTTGTAGCGCCACTCCGACCCCGCACCCATATTCTCTTTCGCCAGCAATGCCTTGGCGAAATCATCTGACTGCCAAAGCTTCACCAGATCGTCGCTCGTCCATTCATCCCAGCGGAAACCAGCAGTCATCGTGAGCAGGTCATGAAGCGTGAGGGAGCGTGCCTTACCTTCAAGCAAAGGTTCAAGATCGGGTGGCAACATGTCTTTTATCAGCGCATGTTCGCTCAGGCCCAGTTCATCAAGCGCAATACCGGTGAGGATGCCCGTCACGGCTTTGGTCACTGACGCCACATAGTGCTGGCGGTCCATATTCCACGCGACTTCCGGGCCCGGAATACGTTTGATGCCGCCTTCAAAGTCGATGTAATCGCTTGTGCCGGCGAAATACTCTTCCAGCAGCAGGTCACCGCCTTTGTAGACAAGCACGCTGTGTACGTCCTTGAATTTGGCCGCACGAACGTCCGCCGCGAGGCGGACGAGGCCTCCGTAACCTGTCGCCCGCGGTGCCGATGCCTCGAACTCTGGAGCCTCTCGTTCCGTGGCACCGCACGCAACCAGCAGCAAAACCGCACTGAGGGCGGCTACGTGCCTCACATCGGCGCCTTGCAATAACGCTCGATATACTGTTGGTGTGTGGGCAGGCTCGCGGTTGTGCGCGCCACATTGGTTTGCACGTGACTGAGGAAGTTGGCGATTTCCTCCTCGCTCATCACATCCGCAACCGGGTGGTGCTGCTCCGGCATGGTGCCCTGCCCGAGCATCACCTGAATCCAGGAGTTTTCGGCGAACAGCTCGTCCGACATTTTGAACACCCGCCCCGTCTCGCGGAACAGGTCAATGCGGTGCTGGAGTGTATCCGGTATCTCCATCGACCTGCACTGCCGCCAGAAGGCGGAATCTGTGCGGTCCGTCACATGATAGTGCAGGATGATAAAGTCGCGGATACCTTCAACCTCAAACTCGGTCTGCTGGTTAAATTCATCAATGTCCGACTGCTTCACCCCTTGCGACGGGAACATGCGCATCAGGCGCAGGATACCGCGCTGGATAAGGTGGATACTGGTGGATTCAAGCGGTTCGATAAAACCGCTTGAAAGCCCAAGCGCCACCACATTCTTATTCCAGTGCTTGCGCCGCATCCCGGTACGGAACTTGAGCACGCGCGGCTCAATAAGCGGTTTGCCCTCAATATTGCTCATCAGCGTTGAGATCGCCTCATCGTCGCTCATATAGCGGCTGCAGAACACAAGGCCGTTGCCCACGCGGTGCTGCAGCGGAATACGCCACTGCCAGCCGCTATCATGCGCGATGGAGCGCGTATAGGGGATGGGCTCAGACACCGCTTCCGTTTGCACCGCAATGGCGCTGTCGCACGGCAGCCAGTGGGTCCAGTCGTCATAACCTGTGTGCAGGGTCTGTTCGATGAGGAGGCCGCGGAAGCCTGAGCAATCGACAAAAAAATCGCCCTCAACCATCTGGCCGGAGGCGAGCTTGACGCCGGTGACAAAGCCGCTTTCGCCGTCCTGCATCACCTCAACGATCTTGCCTTCAATGCGCTCAGCACCATGTTCTTCCGCCATAGCGCGCAGGAATTTGGCGTAGAGGCTGCTGTCCAGATGATAGGCGTAATTGAGGCCCTGCTCCGGCAGGTGCGCAAAGCGGTTTTCAAGCGCGGCCTTCAGCTCAAGACAATATTCACCGAAGTCCGCCGCAATGCCCATTTCCATGCCGCGATGCCAGAAGTGCTGGAAACCCGCGGTCCAGTGGTCCTTGCCGGTGATACCGAAGGAGTGGATATAGCTGTGGCCCTTTTCGCGCCAGTTGGCAAACTCGATACCGAGCTTGAAGGTGCCTTTAACGGCCGCCATGAACTGCTGTTCGTTGATCCCCAGAAGGCGGTTATAGGTCAGGAGGGTGGGGATCGTGGCTTCGCCCACACCTACAGTACCAATCTCTTCCGATTCAATCAGTTTGATGTCGATTGATTTACCCAGCACCTTGGCCATGGCCGCAGCCGCCATCCACCCGGCGGTGCCACCACCTGCAATCACAACCTTCTGGATTTTACCCTTGTTCATGGTCTTCCCTATCCCTTCCCCGGGGAGTTTTTATCTGTTCAGCCTGTTGAGGAGGAACGCGCGAATACGGCGCGCGATCGTGTCATCCATCGGCGCAAGCACACCGCGGCTACCCGCCGGGATATGCTCAAAATTTTCATCATTATTTTCAAACACATAGTGGTTGAAAATATCCTGCCACACCTTCTTTTCATGGGCCGGCAAATCCCGGATTGTCAGGATCGCATGCTGGAGCGCATTGAAGGGCGGGCCCATATAGGCAGGTACGTCGCGCCACCAGTAGTTCACCAGCACGTTAAACGCGCTCAAGGCTTCCACATGATGCCACCACATGCCGGGGATATAGATGGCATCACCCGGCTCCATCTCCGCCACTTGCGCGGCCTTGAGCGCCTTGCGGAACTTCGGGAATTTCTCAAAGTCCGGCGCGTGGAAATCCACAAGGCTTACAGCCTGTCCGGCTGGCGTCATGTCGAGGGGGCCAACATAGAGGTTCTCAAGCTCTTCCGGCGGGAACAGCGTGAAGCGGCGGTTGCCCACCGCCACACAGGCAATATTGTCCGGCATGTCATAGTGGGCTGCGATGCGGGTACGGTTTCCAATCCAGATACTGGCGAGCGGATCACGGAGGCCAAAATCAAGTGCGTTTTCACCGCGCAGTCCCGGCAGGCAGGTATCAACTGTGGTGGAGGCCACATAAATAAGCGGTGGCCGCTCGTCGCTTTCATGCGCCGCGAGTTCAGTGAAAATTTCGTCCAGCTTCGCGCGCTTCATGCTGAAGTTGGGGCCGCTCAGGTCTTCGTTATAGAACACTCGGCCATCAGCTTCAGGCGCACCGAGCGACACGCCAACGGTCGCCCCCTGATAGTGCGAGAGCAGATAGCGACGCGCGGCGTCTGCCCCTTCAAGACCGGCGCTCACCAGCGGCCAATCTCCAACGAGCCCTTTTAGAACAACAGGTTCACGCGATTTGAAAATCTCATCAGGCACGCGCCCGGACGTGCTTACATCCAGTAGCCTGACCTGCTTTTCGATATTCAGTGCGCTTGTCATGTAAACTGCCCCGTTGGCCTAGAGCCGCGCATTCAGGCGGTCAACCAGCCCACGGATATGGGAATGGGACGCAAGCACCATATAGATCGCCTGCAGGTAGCCTTCCTTGTGAAGAACGGCCAGCGCGTCAGCGCCAAGCGCAGCCAGCTTCTCTTCACTGATGGTGTAAAAACCGGTAAGGCGGTTTTTGGAGCCGTCACGCAGTTCAATATCCAGATTGAAGGATTCGAGCAGACCATGCTCCACCAGCGCCGCGCTGAAGGGCCCGTTTTCAAGGTCACCATGCTGCAGAGCGTCAAGAAGCGCGGCGATGCGGTTGAGGAACGGCGTATTGCCACCATGCTCAAGGAACACCGGCTCGCCTTCGGTTTTGCTCACACGCGGGCTGTCCATGTCAACGTGAACAACGCTATGCGGTTCACCACCGCCCATGCCACCCTCGAACCCGATGAGGAAGGGTTGGCGCTCCATCGCGACCGGAATATAGGGCGCGTGCCAACCAGCATCGCTGAGGAACAGGTTTTCATCCCGGCGCAGGCCAAGCATGGCCAAGGGGTAATAGCGGTCGCTATTCGGGTCTTTCTGAAAGAAAATCGGGTAATGGGCCTGAATGTTCCGGAATTCGAACGGGAACGTGTAGCTGTACATCACATTGTCGCCAAGCGCGGCAGACCGTCTGGTGATGATACGCAGGTCCTTGTGGTCGATATTGTTCAAAAGAACATGGTTACTCATGGCACTCCCCTCCCCTTACTCAACATGGCGAGGGTGCCGCTTACGCATTGCCGCCCCTCACATCCAGACGCCAGCTTAGATGGAAAAAGCCGTCGTTTCCAACGGCTTTTCCCTGATTTTGGAACTTAGAGGCAAGGCCTAGAAGTTGTAGCGGACACCAAGGTTATACCGCGCACCACCCTGCGTTACATACTGCACGTTGTTCACGTGACGGCCATGCAGGCGCTGGGTGGAATTGGTGATGTTGATGCCTTCCGCAAACACTGTCAGGCCTTCCATCAGCTCGTAGCTCACGTTCACATCCCACTGGCCATAAGCCTCGGTGTAGGACGGGTTGTTGACGCCACCTGCTGTGGATGTCGCGCTCAGGAACTTGTCACGCCAGTTATAGGCAACACGAACCTGCAGGCCGTTTTTATCGTAGAAACCGATAAAGTTGGCGCTGTCGCTGAGACCCAGAAGCGCGAACTGCGTTACGCTTGCCGGTTGGGTGTCATCAAAGTCAACGTCACCGTTCACCATGGTGTAGTTGATGATGGCACCGAAGCCGCTGTCACCGAACGTGTGCTGGAGCGCAAACTCCCAACCGTTCAACTTTGCCGACCTTTGGTTGACGGGGACCGTGATGTCGAACGTGACCGTCGGGTCCTCGCCTTCCACGCCATAGATAAAGCCGGTGTAGTTGCCGTTAGAATCGACGCCGGTGATCTCAACCGTGTTTGGGTCTGCGTTCTCGAAGATCCAGTTACGGATTGCTGTCAGGTCAGCGTTGGAGCCGAGTGCTGCAACAGCAGCCTGATAGCGAGCGCCACCGAACGGGTGTGGCAGACCAAACGGAGTTGCCTGAATTTCGGAGACACCGATGAAGTTGTCCACGTCCTTGTGGAACCAGCCGGCGGAGAAGTAGCTCGCGTCGTCATAGTACCATTCGGCCGAGAGGTCGATGTTCTTGGATTCAAACGGCAGTAGTCCTGGGTCACCCTGGCTACCGGTACCGCCATCAACACGGAAGATCGTGTTTACTGTCTGGCCGCCCTGGATGTCGGCATAGCCCGGACGCGTGATGGTTTCGCTATAGCTTGCGCGGAACACCACATCATCCATGACCTCGAAATCAAAATCGATCGCCGGAAGCCAGTGCTCATACTCACCCGTCAGTTCGGTAAAGTCCTGATCGCTTGAGAAGATAACGCCAAACTCGTTCGCACCGCCCCAGTTGGTACCAATCGCAATTGGAACAAGGGCTTGCGACGCAACGTCAGTTTTCTCGTAGCGCATGCCGAAGGTAACATGACCCGGGCGACCTGCGACTTCGAAGTCAGAATTAGCCTGGAGGTAAGCACTGATGCTTTCTTCCTGCGTGCGGCGGTCGGTGGAATAATTGTCCGTCGCACATTGGCCAGTACCACCACAGGCACCGTAAAGGTCATCGATGATGCCTGCCATACGCTCGAAGTCCCAAAGGAACATCTCGCTGATGAGGTTCGGATCGTCGCTGCCGTCGAGTTGGTCGAACTTGTCTGCAATGGTCGTCACTTCAAAGATATCATCCGGGATATCAGAAGCCGGGCCAGCACCACCCCAGGTGTCGCGCTGAACGTTCGAATAGGCCGAACGCACATTGTTTTCGGTGTAGGACACGCCGAAGTCGACACTACGGATAAGCTTGGTATCAAACTCGTACGAACCACGGAGTTGCGCCTGTTTGATTTCCGTCCGCATATAGCTGTTACGGAAGCTTGAACCGGTCGAAGTACGGAGCGAGGGGTCGATACCCGTGACGCCTGGTGCAAAATCAACAGAGAGAACAGGGAACTCGTTCTCGTAATTGATCGATTGGCGAGCGACGATAAAGCTTGCCGTACCGATCACCGCATTGGTGCCGAACGGGCTATCGTTGCCAGAGACGGCGCTTGAGATGTGTCCGTCAAGCTCAAGGGTCAGCCGATCATTCGGCTCCCACTTGATGTTGGCGCCGATCGAATTGTTCTCGTTCTTCACAGCGAACATGCCACCGCCCATCGCAAGGTCGGTCGGTGTGCCGAAGCTTTCAGAATAATTGATCGGGCCAGCGATTGGGCCGTCCGTCCACTCGCTCGACGTATTCGCGAAATCGAACCAGACAGCCAGATCGTTACGCTTGGTGCGGATCGTGTGTTCGGAATAGGTATAGTCAAACGTCGCGGTCAGAGTGTCAACCGGGCGGAACTGAAGGGTCAGCTGGCCGTTGATACGCTCACGGTCGATGTCGTTGAGGCTGTAGTTCAGGTTCTGCTGAACTGCATAGACATCATCCGGACCTGGACGATTGATGATATTGATGTCTGACTCTGAGCCGCCATCCGGGATCTGCGGCAAGGTGCCCCAGTTGTTATCGGACCCAAGGTAAGCACCGCGCCAGCCATCAGGCACACTCGCCTGATTGAAGGACGCCTTGCGCTTCTGGTAGCTACCGGAAAGTGCGACGCCGAATTTGTCGTCAGCGAAGGTATTGCTGTAGATACCGGAGAATTCCGGCGTTACAGGATCACCAAAGTTGCGCGAGGTGTCGTAGACCGCTTTGGCGCCAACACTTGCGTGCATACCTGGGTCATTGAGCGGGCGCGTCGTCTGAATATTGATCGTCGCACCAATACCACCCGTCGGCACTTCGGCGCGGCCGGTCTTGTAGACCTGAACACCGGCGATACCTTCCGAGGCCAGATTCGCAAAATCGAACGAACGGGACGCGGAAGCACCTGTTGCCTCAATCGAGGAAACCGGCATCTGACGACCGTTCAGGGTCACAAGGTTGAAGTCCGGGCCGAAACCACGAACCGTTACCTTGCTGCCTTCACCGTTCTGACGGTCAATCGACACACCTGTGACACGCTGGAGAGATTCTGCGAGGTTAGTGTCTGGGAATTTACCCATGTCCTCGGCAGAGATGGCGTCAACGACACCGTTGCTGTTGCGCTTGATGTCCATAGCGCGTTGAAGACTGCCGCGGATACCGGTTACGACAATCTCTTCGAATTCTTCTACGTTTGCGTCGGAACTACTGTCCTGTGCGGATACAGCAGACGCAGAAACTACAGCCAGGATGAGCGACATTGTGCTCGCCACTGGGCCATAGCTCAGGCTTCTAGGCTTCATGTACCTTCCCCTACTCTAAATGTGCATTTCCCCGACGGCTGCCACGACTCTTCCCGCTCGCAATGACAGCGCTGTCTGTTAGTTGATAGCAATATGACGCAAATATGTCTATATTTTTCTGACAGCGCTGTCACATTTAGGCAAAAAACCTGAGATATGCTGAGGTTTTCGCCCGACACAGTCGACAGAGACCAGCATAATGCTTACCTTTCGCTGACATAAAAGAAGCCGCACCGATTGCACGGCGCGGCTTCCATAAACTTTTGGCACAGATGATTCTTACATTGAAGCAACGATCTGCCTGTCGCTTGTCGGCGCCTCCCAAGGCAGGTGATTGTCTTCAAGCACCACCATATTCTTGGTAGTAATGACATCCGGCACCGCACTATACCCAAGCAGTTCGGCTGTACTTGCCTCTGGATACCGCGCCAAAACAAGAGCTTCTTCAGAAGAGAAGTTGGTCAAGCCACGCGCGATCTCACGTCCCTCTTCATCATAAACATGGAGAATGTCTCCCTTCTGGAAGTTACCTTGGATAGAGACAATGTCCGTATGCTTGATCGGCGCAACCTCATCAGTCAAGGCAACAGCAGCATCCTGATTGAGCACCAAGCTACCTGCCACCTGCAGGCGGTTTGTAAGCCATACCTTCCATGCAGACTGCGGTGTACCCATGGCAACACATTTGGTATGACGACGCTCGCCCTCCAGCACGCTCAGAAGCGGTCGCTCAATGATGCCTTCTGCAATGATCGTACTGCACCCGGCGTGCTGAGCCATATTGGCGGCCTGCAGCTTGGTGAGCATGCCACCACTGCCTAGCACACTCGTGCCTTCCGTGGCCGACAGATACTCACTGACATCTTCAAGCCGTTCGATAAAGCGTGCGTCAGGGTCTGATGGCGGACGATCGTAAAGACCATCAATGCTCGTGAGCAGCACCAGATGATCCGCCTGGATCATTTGCGCCACCTTGGCCGCTAGGCGGTCATTATCACCCACACGCAGCTCCTGCGTTGTCAGGGTGTCATTCTCGTTGACGATCGGCATGATGCCATTCTCAAACAGGCGCTCGATGGTGTTTTTGGCGTTGATAAAGCGGCGGCGCTCTTCCATGTCACCAACGGTCACCAGAATCTGGGCGATGTCGAAGCCAAACTCGTGCGCCACCTGCTTATACGCATTCAAAAGCAATAGCTGACCACACGCCGCAGCCGCCTGTTTATCCAGAAGTCCGGCGTCTTCTGGTGTTTTACCAACAGCGTTAAGGCCAAGCGCCACCGCCCCTGAGGACATGAGCACAACGTCATAGCCCTGCTTCTTGAGTTTGGCGATATCACTGAGAAGGCCATGCATGAAGGCATACCTCAACGTGAGCTGCTCGCTATCTGCCAGCAGGCTTGATCCAATTTTAACAACAATACGCTTTTGGTTACTCACCAGTCGCCTCCTTTGTGGTTCGCTGGTTGCCCGCTCGGGCCGTCAGTCGCGCAATAATATTACTTTGACTACGATTTATTTCAACCCCTTCATATTCTCAGAAAGCGTCAAAAACATGACAATAGATGCGATAAAATCTTTTATTTTCAGTGCAATAAAGCCAAATTTCCCACGTCACGGAAAATTTGTGCACGACATATTAAAATCATATTTCATTTGTATTCTAAATTTAATTGCCTATATGAGGCACGAACACGACGAAAAATGCTTTCGCCGCGACAGTGATTTTGTGTGCGGTGAAGCATCAGGTTTTGACGACACGGAAAAGAGGAGTTTTCCATATGGATGTTCTGTTAATCGGCTGCGGGAAAATGGGCGGGGCAATGCTTCGCCGCTGGCTCGAGCGCACAGAGCATAATTTTACCATTGTCGACCCTGTCGCCGATGAGACGCCAGACAACGCAGAACTATTGCGCAGCGAAGGCGAGCTTGGCGACCGCAGCTTCGATATGGTGATTGTCGCCATAAAACCGCAAATGGTGGATACCGTACTGCCGGACTATGCAAAGCATTTGAACAAAGATGGCTGCGCCGTCTCCATCGCAGCGGGCTGCAGCATGGCACGCATCAGCAAACTGCTTGGCGATGCGCCAACCGTGCGTGTGATGCCCAACCTGCCCGCCCTTATCGGCCTTGGCGCGACCGGACTTTTCGCGGGCGACAGCGTGAGCGAGGGCCACCGTGCGCAGGTGACCAAGCTGATCGACTATGTCGGTGAAAGCTTCTGGGTATCCTCCGAGGACGAGCTCGACCGCCTGACCGCTGTTTCCGGCAGTGGCCCCGGCTATGTGTTTCAGTTCATGCAAAGCTATATCGAAGCTGCTGAAGAGCTTGGCTTCAGCAAGGATACTGCTCGTGCGCTCGTGACCCAAACCATCATCGGCGCGGCGAAGATGGCGAGCCAGTCTGATAGCACGGTCGTAGACCTGCGCAATTCGGTTACCAGCAAAAAGGGCACAACCGAAGCCGGGCTGAATGCACTCAACAAGGGCGGCGCGCTGGATACACTTCTGAAGCAAACCACAGGCGCTGCCTATTCGCGCGCCCTTGAGCTTCAATAAGATCATGCAAACAAACACTTGAACGAGACCACACGAGAGAACCAAAGGAGTTCTTCCATGACCGTCATGAATGACGAGATCAAAGACTATGTTTATAAACTCGCGGCAGACGCTGAAAAAGCGGCGAGCACCTTGGCGACTGCCAGCACGCGCAAGAAAAACGATGCCCTGAGGGCCGCAGCAACCGCACTGCGCCAGAAGTCAGCCGATATTCTTGCTGCTAATGCCAAGGATATTGAGAAAGCCAGGAAAGACGGCAAACCTGCCGCCTTTATCGACCGCCTGCTACTGGACGAGGCACGCGTCGCCGCCATCGCGGACGCTGTGGACAGCATCACGGAGCTCCCCGACCCTGTTGGTCGCGAACTGGCAAAATTTGACCGCCCCAATGGCCTCAAGATCGAACGTGTTGCTGTCCCGATCGGCGTTATCGGCATGATCTATGAGAGCCGCCCGAATGTCGGCGCTGATGCTGGCGCCCTGTGCCTCAAGTCTGGTAACGCGGTGATCCTGCGTGGCGGGTCTGAAAGCTACCATTCAAGCCATGCCATCGTTGGCTGTATGAAAGCGGGCCTCAAGGCCGCGGGCTTGCCAGAAGAAATCATCCAGATCATTGAAACCACTGACCGGGCAGCCGTGAAACACCTGCTCAAATGCGCGGAACATGTTGATTTGATCATTCCGCGCGGCGGTAAGGGTCTCGTGAAGCTGGTAATTAACGAAGCTGCCGTCCCAACACTTCAGCACCTGGACGGCAACTGCCATACCTATGTGCACCAGGCTGCCGATCTTGCTAAAGCAGTGGCGCTGATCAAGAACGCAAAACTGCGCCGTACCGGTATTTGCGGCGCCACTGAAAGCCTCGTGGTCGACAAATCGGTCGCGGGCGAGCTGCTGCCACAGCTTCTAGATGCCATGCCGGACTGCGAATTCCGTGGTGACGCCACCGCGCAGTCCGCCGACAGCCGCGTGAAGGAAGCGTCTGAGGACGATTGGAGCACCGAGTATCTGGATGCCATCCTGTCCGTCAAAACGGTGGAAGGGCTTGACGAAGCGGTTGAATTTGTCTCCCTGCATTCCTCCGCGCACACAGATGCGATCGTGACCGAAGACCCGGCTGCAGCCACCACATTCCTCAACGCCATCGATTCCGCTGTCGTGATGCACAATGCATCCACGCAGTTCTCGGATGGCGGGGAATTTGGCATGGGTGCTGAAATCGGTATCGCGACCGGCAAGATACACGCGCGCGGCCCCGTGGGCCTCGAGCAACTGACCACCTTCAAATATATGGTCAAGGGTGACGGCCAAACGCGACCGTAACCGCCTCACAAATGACCGAAAGCCCGCTAGACATCTCGTCTGGCGGGCTTTTTCCATGCCCGCCCTACTCCGGTCACCGCCCGGCCAATGCAACTGATCGCATTCACGCACACACGCTGCCCTCCCGGCGCTTATATGCTGCCAACAATAAAACAGTGAGGACAGTCATGATTTCAACATTGAAGGCAGCCGCCTTGGCCATATGCCTTGGCGCAACAAGCGGCGTGTTCGCCGATGAGGCGCCCTATATTTTTTCTAGCCTCAGTGAAGCAGACATTCACACCGGCACGTCCCAGTATCTGGTATTCCTCAAGGACAAGCCCACGGGCAATATCCACGGTATTTCCTTGTGGGAGCGCACGACAAACATTGTCGAGCGGGACGGCGAAAAGCTCGTGGAAGTTAAGCAGACATGGTCGTCAGATGATCCACGTTTCAAGCGTGAGCTATACTCCCTTGTGCATCTTGAGGATTTCACCCCCATAATGCACCGCACCGTCATTGGCGAGGAGAAAACAGTCCGCGCCTTCAAATACACCGACGGCAAGATCACGGGTGACGCGGACGTAGCCGGAAATGCGGTAACGGACTTCAGCATGCCAAATGAGGCCACAAGCTATAACTGGGAACTGGATATGGAGACCCTTGCCCTGCTGCCGCTTGGCGAAGGTAAGGAATTTGCCGTGCCCTTCTATCACCCGGGCTCCAAAACGCCGCCCAAGGCTTACACCTACAAAGTCGTCGGCTCAGACACGCTGACCACACAGGAAGGCAACGCGATTGAAGCCTGGATGCTGCGTATCGACCATGACGGAAAGGGTCATTCGACCTTCTGGATGCATAAACGCACCGGCTCGCTCCTCAAGCTCGAGGAGCTTTGGGGCGACATCCTTCGCTACAAGGTGCGCCTCGATATCCCGGTTGGAACAGTTTACTAGACATTGTCCCGTCAGTGTCATGCGGTGGGCCGATCCGGCCCACCGTTTTTTTATGCTCATTCTGCCTTCACAGGCGTGAACAGCAGGTCATGATAGTCAAAGCTGAAGTCCGCGAGGGGAGAGACCGCCTTCATTGTGATGCGGCTGACTTTGCCGTTTGCATCCAGCGCGAAGGTCACAAACGCGGGCTCCATGCCCGGGTCATTGAACTTGGCCTTGAAGGTTTCGAACTGGTAATGCTCAAGCGTTGCCTCAAGCCCGAGTGAATGCGGGAATTTGACTACAATCTCGCCACCCTCTTCCCGGACATTGATGGTGCCATACCAAGGATCATTATAGTCCCCTTCGTACCCTTCAGCATCAAGGGACGGGCCAACATCCTTCAGTTCAGCCTCAGGCCCTTGCACAACTTTCACCGCCGCTTCCTGACGGGCTTTCTTCATGGCATGCAGCTTCTCAGGCCACGTGTCAGCGGGGGCATCAAGATAGTGATCCAGAAGCTCATACAAAAGGCCTCGAACAAGCTCGCCTTCTTCACTGTTCACCGCGATAAAGAGGCCCACATCCTGGTCCGGCAACAGTGCAACGGCAGTGAGGGATCCAAACACAGCGCCGCCATGCCATACAAGCTTGGCACCGCGATAGTCCTGCACAGTCCAGCCGAGCGCGTAGGTGCGGAAAATCGGTAGCGTGGGCGCAAACTCACCTGCCCGTGGCCCCGTCGGTATAACCACAACAGGCGACCACATCTCGGCGGACTGCGCTTCACTGAACAGGCGCTTGTCGCCACCCGGCATTTGCCCATGCGCGAGCTGGGTCAGAAGCCATTGGCTCATATCGTTGGCGCTGATGGCTAGACCACCCGCTGGTGCCGCGTTTGGTGCGATAGCAGCAGTTTCATCAAGCGGTACCTGGTCTCCCATACCGCGGATCGGGCCATTCAGGCGCGCGTGCGGCCGTGCGCGGTTTTTACTTTTAGTGAAGGCAGCGTCACTGACCGTGGATTTGTCCATGCCCAGCGCGTCGAAGACATTCTGCTGCACAAACGCTTCCCACGTCTCGCCAGTGATTTCCTCAATCAACTGACCGGCGACCATATAGAGCACGTTGTCGTATGCATAGCCGCTGCGGAAGCTCGTCGCTGGCTTGATATGACGCAGCCGCCGGACCGTTTCCGCGCGAGAGAGGTCGCTGCGCGGCAGGAAAAGGAGGTCACCAGCACCAAGACCAAGGCCACTCCTGTGTACCAGAAGGTCACGCACCGTCATCTCACGGGTAACCCAGGCGTCATACATGCGGAAGTCGGGCATGTGGTCGATCACCCGGTCATCCCATTTGAGCTGACCGCGATCGACAAGAATGGCAAGCGCGGCGGACGTGAAGGCCTTACCGGTGGAGCCGGTGGCAAAAATGGTGTCCGCGTCCACGCCGCCCTTGGCTTCAAGGCTGCGCACGCCAAAACCCTTGGCCATGGTTACCTTGCCGTCTTCAACGATGGCAACGGTCGCGCCGGGCGCGCCAAACTCTTCCAAAAGGCCTTCAACGCGGTTTTTGAAATTTTCAGGCGGCGCGGCAAATGCCGGTAGCGCCAGCGATAGATGGGCCGCGGCCACAATCGCGGCGGCAAAACGAATACTGGGCATGGTTTATCTCCCTGCTGTCTCCATGCGGAGTTTTCAGATTACCGGACGAGACACCCAAAGGCATGACTGAAACAAGGAAGCGCAGACAGCAAGCCAGAAGGCGAGCAGCGAGCCACTGCCGCTCCTCTCAAGGCAGAGGGTGCAGGTCATCTCTTGTTGCTCGTCCGGTCTGCGCAGTACGAAAATGAGATTTTTATCTTTGTTGGCGAGAAGCTAACACCCTCACTGTACAGGATGCAAGGCACAAAGGAAATTGTTCAGGCGTATCCATAACGAGCTGCGACGGCCTCCGTCTGGCGTCTGATCGCATTGCGCTCATCCTCACTGAAGTCTGGTGCATAATATGCTGGCGCGCTGATCAATTCCGCTGCAGCATCCGGGATGCCATCATGGCTGAGGCCGGTGTGATCAAGCACCGCTGCAAGGGTTACCGCTGGGGCTCTACACATGTCCTCATAGCGGACAATACCTGTTGTGGCTTTCAGGTTAGCGTCCTGATCCAACTGGTCAGCGATATGGCCATATACTGACGACCAGTAGAGTGCGTAGCCTTCGGCCTCCTGCCCTTTTTGCCAAAGGTGGTGGATCTCATCGGCTGTGCCGTCACCCAGATCAATTGCCCGTCGCCCGGGACCAAATTCAAAATGCCCACTACGGCGCAGATGATCGGTGATACGCGGGTCCCGATCCGCGGCGTCCATGAACAGTCGGTGCTGCTTCATGAGCGAAGCAACATGCCATTCAGGATGCCTTACCGGCACCAGAAAGCGCGCATCGGCAAAGAGCCGCTGCAAGTAGGCAAAGCGGGTCGCATTATAGTTCCCCTTGGACAGATACCGTCGCCCGTCACGCAGGTAGAGGAGCTTGCGGATATGGTTCCGGTAAAAAATCTCGAATTCGGGGTTTTCGGTGTTCACGCCCAAAGCTGTGCTGGCATGCATCTGATGAAGATCCGGGAAAAATCGCATCCATACAAGTTCCTCGAAAGCCTCGGGGCTCTCGGGCGTTATGCGTATGCGGTCTTTGTGAGCCCGCTCGCGGGCGACATTGTCGTACCTCCCGGCCCGGTCGACAAACCACGACCAAAGCAGCGGCGCCAGCACAAGCGGAAAGTCGCGGTAGCGATGGCTTGCCGTCTCCCCATGCCCGGCCAGCAACTCAAGCAGGATCGTACTTCCCGCCCGCGCGACGCCCGCAATATAGATCGGGCGGTCAATCCTGATGCTTTTCAATTGCTCGTCGAGCAGTCGGCTCTCCATGGTACCGAGCCATGCGGCGGCGCCAGGATAGCGTTCAACCAGAGCCCCCAGACGATCATTCCAACGGTCTATCTCTATACTCTCACTCACTGGATACGCCTGACATGTTTGTAGAGAAGCGAAAAGGCGATCATCGCCGCGATGAAGGAAAACTCCCAGCCACGCATCCACTCCGGCCCAAAAGGCAGGACGCTTTCCGCCTGATATGCGCCGTACATCCATACAAGCAAAAGAAGAAGCGGCAGTGCGGCCACCAGTGTGCCGGGAAGCACAATGGCCACCCGCAGGAACGCTGCCCCCAGCATACTGCGCATCATCGGCCATGCGTCTTCGAATTCGCCATCAAAGCTGTCGAGCGCCTGTTTCTTTTCCGCAAAGCGCTGCTTGAGTTCAGCAATACGGACCTGCGGTGACAGCAAACGATAGAGTTCCATCGTCACCATGGAAGCGATCAACGCCCATACCCCCAATCGTGCGACAGGCGGCAGGCCCGAAGCCATCAATCCATCTGTTGCTGCAAAAAACGGAGCGGGGAAATCCAGGAAGTCCACAGTCAAGCCCCCTGGTTCGGCCGCGTATCACCACTTGCATTCCCAGCCTCGGCGCGCCGCGCCTTGCGCTTGCGCAACCACTTGCGGATTGGCCAGGCAAAGATGAAGCCCACCGCCGCCAGAATAGCCACGAGTAACGCCCAAAGCGCGCCAAGCAGGCTGAGGCCAGCACCCGGCCCTACGTAGGCTTGTGCAGACCCGGAAACACCAACTGCCGCCAGTGTTACGATCAGGAACGGAAGCTTTTTCATTTTGAAGTCTCCTTGATATCGACTGCATTCTCCCCTTTCAGAACAGCAAGGTTAACAGCGGATGCATCAAGCCGCATGGACCATGCGATAATCGGCATCTTGCTCTCCTTGTCACCACCGCGCTCGGGGTTGACAAACTCCCAAACCACCGCACCATCCGGTGTAACTTCTATGATACGTCCACCCGACGATTCCGTGATCAACGTATTCCCGTTTGCAAGGCGTTGCTGGTCCGACCGGATCGCACTCAGGAGCGGATCTTCGGCTGTACCAGCATATTGCCAGACAATCTCCGTGGTTGCCGGATTGAACTCGATCACGCGTGAACGCCCCTCGGGGCGGCCAAAGTTGCCAAAGTTGTCAAACATCAGGATATTGCCGTTGGGGAGGACATCAGGATCATGCTGTCCGATCCAGGGACCACGTGCGACCCATGGCAAGTCACCGCTAACGGGGTCAACAACACCGATGGCATGGGTCTCACGGAATGAGAGAACCACCTGGCCTTCCTCACCGAAGGGAAAGTTCTTTGCTTTCACAGCATCGATATATTCCACCGTATTGGTGTGCAGCGGATCAGCGCGCGAGAAAGCCGAAACCGTATACACAAGCTGGCGGAAGTATGAATCAGCGAAGGATTGCAGCAGATTGACTTCGTGCAGCACCTTCCCGTCCGGCGACAGTGTCACGAGATAGTCGTCGATACGCGGGGTCTCTAGGTTCGCATAAACCGGCATGATCTCATCCGCGATTGAATGAGTGAGCACAAAAATGCGGCCGTCCGGTGCAATGTCGAACTGGTGGTGCGCGCGTCCGGTGTATTTCCAGATGATGTTCGACGCCTGGTCAATTTTCACAAGACCATAGCCGTATGGGGTATCGCCCGTACCTTCATAAAGCGCGAGCAGATCACCGTTTGGCATAGCCCGCGCGTTGCGGAAATGCACAAATTCGTCCGGCTGCGGGTATTCAGGACCCCCATCTCCCACTTCGTGAAACTTGCTGTAAGGCAGCCGCCATTCATGTAGCAGGGTGCCATCTGCATCAATCAGGTAGGCTGCGGGTGCACTCCCCGATGTATAGAGCGTGACACCCGGCTGCATTCGGATGCGGTCTATCCTCGTAACGCCTTTCTGGCCTTGGCGCTCCGCGACCCAAAGGTCCGTATCATAGACATTCTGCTGCCGCGTCAGCTTGTCATACCACGCCATGCCCCCCTTATAGGCACGCTCGATGGTGGGGCCCGGAAAGTAGCCGGCCACAACGGAAAACGCACCGATAAAGAATATGAGTGCAAAGACACCCACACATGAAATGATGAGAAATATCCTGTCGCCGTGGTCGGCTATACTGCCTTCTGCGTCTGATTCCAGTTCAGGCGTGCTACCCTGCATATAGTGTCCCTTTGTTGCAATCGGCTTGTCTTTGGACAAGACCTTCAAATGCAACCATGCACGAATAAAGGAACACCAGAATTGCGGCTTATTGATGTCTGCAAGCGGGACCAAATCGAAGAGACACTGACTGCCTCGCACCGCCGAGGGGCTCAACGTGCTACTTCGCGCACATCACTGTTATAACCTCACAGATCAACCCAAGGCGGGAACGGCTCGTCGCAGCAAAGTTGTATGGTCAGGCTTATATGACGTGAATGCAGAAACCGCGACAGAAAGCAGGCCTGCCTGCCCGCACCATATGGAGCAAAACATGAAGAAATTCGCCGCGCTCGTAATCGCGCTCCTACTGCCGCTAGGCAGTGCTCAGACCAGCGAATTGGCCGCATATCAAATGCCACGCACCCAGGTCGTGCCGATTAAAGATGCAAAGACCGATCGGCACTATGAGGTCTATGTCAAACTGCCAGAGAGCTATTCGGAAGATACCGGGAAGCTATTCCCCGTTATCTACACCACCGACGCTGTCTGGCATATGGACCTCTTGTCCGGCACCGCAGAGTTTCTGATGCCGGATGCGATTTTGGTCGGCATCTCTTGGCAGAAAGATGCCACCAAGGAGATCGACGACACTCGGCCACACGTCAGCCGGTTCCGAGACTATTCCATGATCCTCCACGAGAACCCGGATATCCAGGCCAAATACAAGATGGGACAAGCCAGCAACCATCTGACTTTTATCCGCGATGATGTCGTTCAATATATCGAAGCAAATTACCGGACAGCCCCGGGCAAAAAGGCGTACCTGGGCTATTCGATGGGAGGCTCCTTCGGCGCATACATCCTTTTGGCTAAACCTGATACCTTTAACCACTATATTCTCGGCAGTCCGGCGTTTGATCAGCGCGACATCGAGTACCTCACGGATATGCCTGCTACTCGGGACGGGACGAACACTCACGTGTTTGTATCCATCGGCGAACAGGAAGAAACCAAAATGGGCGTCACGAAGAGCTTTATGTCGCTATTGCAACGCCAGACCGACAAAGGCCTTTCACATACTGACCTGCAGATCATTGGAGATTCAGACCATATGACGGCGGTGCCGGAGACCTTTATGCGTGGCATCAAATGGTTGTCAAAGCTAACCGCTGAATAATTGCTGGCGCCCCTCGATAAAAGCCGACCAGAATAATAATAGCCCCTGCCCCAAGAATGAGGCAGAGGCTTTTATTGTTATAGATAGCAGGATTGTCTCGGGGATATTCCCCGCCTTCACGCGTGCTCCGCTTTCGCCTGCCGCCGACGCTTGTGCAGGAGAGGTTCAGTATAGCCGCTTGGCTGCTCCCGTCCCTTGAAAATCAGATCTGCAGCGGCTTGGAAGGCAATGCTGTCCTTGAAGTTCGGTGCCATGGGCCGGTAGGCCGGGTCCCCGACATTTTGCGCATCAACAATCGCGGCCATGCGCTCCAGGGATGCCATCACTTGCGCCTCCGTACAGATGCCGTGATGCAGCCAGTTGGCAACGTGCTGGCTGGAGATGCGAAGCGTGGCGCGGTCTTCCATCAGGCCGACATTGTTAATGTCCGGCACTTTTGAACACCCGACACCCTGATCGATCCAGCGCACGACATACCCGAGGATACCTTGAGCATTGTTGTCGAGCTCGCGCTGCACCTCTTCATCCGACAGATTGCGCCCACGCATGAGCGGTACCGTCAGGATATCGTCCAGACTGGCGCGTGGTGCATTCGCCAATTCCTGCTGGCGATCGGCCACAGATATCAGGTGATAATGCTGCGCGTGCAAGGTGGCAGCTGTCGGCGAAGGCACCCAGGCACAGCTCGCCCCGGCTTTTGGGTGGGCAATCTTTTCTACCATCATCCTCGCCATCTCGTCCGGCATGGCCCACATGCCTTTGCCAATCTGGGCTACGCCCTGCAGACCGCACTCAAGGCCGATATTGACGTTCCAATTCTCGTAAGCTGCAATCCAGGGTTCACCCTTGATATCGCCCTTGGGCAGGAACGCGCCCGCTTCCATGCTGGTGTGCAATTCATCTCCGGTACGGTCGAGGAAACCGGTGTTGATAAAGACAAGACGGTCCTTCACTGCGCGAATGCATTCTTTCAGGTTCACCGTGGTGCGACGCTCTTCATCCATTACGCCGACTTTGACCGTGAAGCGTTCGAGACCAAAAATGTCCTCAACCGCGCCCATAATCTCATTCGTGAGCGCTACTTCCGCCGGGCCATGCATTTTCGGCTTAACAATATAGATGCTGCCCGTGCGGCTATTGGCGTTCTCACCTTTTTTCTTCAGGTCATGCAATGCACACAGCGTGGTTACCATGGCATCCAGCAGGCCTTCGGAAATCTCTTCGCCCGCAGCATCAAAGACAGCAGGTGTCGTCATCAGGTGGCCAACGTTGCGCACGAGCAGAAGGCTGCGGCCAGGAAGGGTTATTTCGCCACCATTTGCTGCTGTGTAAACCCGGTCTTTATTGAGACTGCGGGTCATCTCCTTGCCACCCTTCGTGAAAGTGTCGGTCAGATCCCCTTTCATGAGGCCGAGCCAGTTCCGGTACACGGTGGTCTTGTCCTCACCGTCCACAGCCGCAACCGAATCTTCGCAGTCCTGAATGGTGGAGATTGCCGCTTCAAGCACAACGTCTTTGACGCCTGCGCCAGAGCTCGCGCCGACCGGATGGTCCCGGTCGATCTGGATATCAATGTGCAGGCCGTTGTTCTTCAGAAGGACCGATGACGGCGCATCTGCGCTACCCTGATAGCCGACAAACTGGGCGGCATCTACAAGACCAACAGCTTTCCCCGGAGCGGTTACCGCCACGAGTGTATCGCCTTCCACCTTGTAGGCTGTCACTTCTTCATGATTGGCACCTTGAAGCGGCACCGCTTCATCAAGGAAGGCAGCCGCTTTTTCAACCACCACAGCGCCGCGTGCCGTGTTGTATTTGGCAGTTTTCTCCAGCCCCGGAGCCTCTGCAATCACATCTGTGCCATAATAGGCGTCATAGAGGCTGCCCCAGCGTGCGTTGGCCGCATTCAACGCAAAGCGGGCATTCATCACCGGCACCACCAGTTGTGGGCCCGCGATGCTGGCAATCTCAGGGTCAACATTCCGGGTTTCAATTTTGAAAGCCGGCCCCTCGTCCTCCAGATAGCCGATTTCCCGCAGGAACGCTTTATACTCGGCAAAATCATAGTTTGGCCCGGGATGACGCTTATGCCAGGCGTCAATCTTGGCCTGCAGCTCCTCGCGGCGTTGAAGTGCCTGTTTCGTTTTGGGGCCAAATGTTTCCACGAGGGCGGCCAGGCCAGACCAGAAAGCCTGCGGCTCAATGCCAGTGCCTGGCAGAGCCTCATTTTCTATAAAACTGTGAAGTTCGCTTGCGACCAACAAGCCGTTTTCTTCGATCCGATCCGTCATACCATTCACCCTTACGCACTTGGCTTCAAAACGCCGTTCAATATACTCAAATTTCAGCAACCGGCCCGCATAATTGAGCCCCGGCAAGACAACTGCCGCCCCCTCCATGCCTCGGAAAGAGCGGCAGCAGTGACTTTGGTATCAGCGACTTAGCCGAACTGGTTCATTGTATTGTCTTCACCGGCCGCTTTCAACGCAGCTTCGCCAGCGAAATATTCCTTGTGGTCATCACCAATGTCCGAACCAGCCATATTCTGGTGCTTCACGCAAGCGATACCTTGGCGGATTTCTTCGCGCTGAACCTGCTTCACATAACCAAGCATGGCTTCTTCCCCGAAGTAACGCTTGGCCAGATTGTCCGTCGACAGGGCAGCCGTGTGATAGGTCGGCAAGGTGATCAGGTGATGGAAGATACCTGCACGCTTGGAACCATCACGCTGGAAGGTGCGGATTTTCTCATCCGCGGCAGTCGCCAGTTCTGTGTCGTCATAGTCAACACTCATCAGCTTCGCACGGTCGTATGCAGATACATCCTTGCCCTCAGCTTCCCATGCGTCGAACACCTGCTGACGGAAGTTGAGTGTCCAGTTAAAGGACGGCGAGTTGTTGTACACAAGCTTGGCGTTCGGGATAACTTCACGAATGCGGTCAACCATGCCTGCGATCTGCTCAACGTGCGGCTTCTCGGTTTCGATCCACAGCAGGTCGGCACCATTCTGCAGCGAGGTGATGCAGTCGAGAACGCAGCGGTCTTCACCCGTGCCCGCCTTGAACTGGAACAGGTTGGATGGCAGACGTTTGGGGCGCAAGAGCTTACCGTCACGGTTGAGAACAACGTCGTTCGCTTTCAGGTCGCCCGCGGCAACTTCTTCACAGTCAAGGAAGCTGTTGTACTGGTCACCAATGTCGCCCGGCTCTTTCGAATAAGCGATTTGTTTGGTGAGGCCAGCACCAAGGCTGTCGGTACGCGTTACAACGATACCGTCGTCTACACCGAGCTCAAGGAAGGCATAACGGCAAGCGCGAACCTTCGCGAGGAAGTCCTCGTGCGGCACCGTTACTTTACCATCCTGGTGGCCGCACTGCTTCTCATCCGACACCTGGTTTTCGATCTGCAGGGCACACGCTCCTGCTTCAATCATTTTTTTCGCGAGAAGATAGGTCGCCTCGGCGTTACCGAAGCCAGCGTCAATATCGGCAATGATCGGCACAACGTGGGTCTGGAAGTTGTCGATCTTGCCTTGAACTTCCGCTTCAAGCGCAGCGTTACCCGCCTTGCGCGCAGCATCAAGCTCACGGAAGTAACCACCCAGCTCACGCGCATCAGCCTGCTTCAGGAAGGTGTAGAGCTCCTCAATCAGTGCCGGCACCGAAGTTTTTTCATGCATGCTCTGGTCCGGCAGCGGCCCAAAATCGGAGCGCAGTGCAGCAACCATCCAGCCGGAGAGATAGAGGTAACGGCCCTTTGTTGTGCCGAAGTGTTTCTTGATCGAGATCAGCTTTTGTTGCCCGATGAACCCGTGCCAGCAACCAAGGGACTGCGTGTAGTTCGCCGGGTCGGCGTCATAAGCGGCCATGTCGGCGCGCATGATGCCCGCAGTATAACGCGCGATATCAAGACCAGTGTGGAAGCGGTTCTGCGCACGCATACGGGCGACCGCCTCGGCGTCGATGCCGTCCCATGTGCCTTTATAGCTGCTGATCAAGTCCTGAGCACTTTTGATGTCGTCCTGATAGCTCATGATCTTCTTCCCGGTTGTTTTGTCAAATGGCATCGCGTTATCTCCTCTGCACACTACTGGCCGCCGACCGAAAAATGGCGGGCTGACTTGCCTTGCACCGGTGATACGAGGGAAAAAGCTTTTTTGCACACGGCATTTAGTGAACTTGTAAATTCTCACAAAATATTTTGTAACTTTGTAATTGTTGTAATATTATTTATGTAACTAAAGAGGGAAGCATGGCAAAAGAACGCAGCATTTTCATGGGCCCAAGGATCAGGCGGCTTCGGCGCGACCTGGGACTGACGCAGGTCGGCATGGCCGAAGACCTTGAGGTATCGCCATCCTATATCGCGCTTATTGAGACCAATCAGCGCCCCGTCACGGCATCCATGCTCCTGAAGCTGGCCGAGATTTACCGCACCGATATTGCGTCGCTGGCACGCGGGGCTGGCGATGACTTCAATGCCCAGATTGCAGCGACATTCAAGTCTCCTCTGTTTGCTGACCTTGACCTTTCCCCTCTCGAAATTCAGGATTTTGCCAGCACATTCCCCGCGACGGCTGAGGCCGTTATTCGCCTCTATACAGCCTATCAGGAAGGCCAGATGGCCCTTGCAGATCAGACCGGCAGTGAAAGCACCGGCGGGCCAGACCCGGTGAGCGAGGCGCGGCGTTTCCTCGCTGCGCGCAAAAACTATTTCCTCGAGATCGACAACAAGGCTGAAGACCTCGCGCAGGAAATCAAACGGGTCGGCGGCTACGAGCAGTATTTTGCTGACCAGCGCCTCAGGGTGCGCCACCTGCCGTCAGATGTTATGATGGGCTTTACCCGGCGGTTTGACATGCACCGCCGCGAAATCGTTCTTGATGAGGCGCTGGATAATGCCAGCGCCAATTTCCAGCTCGCGCTCCAGATTGCCTATATGGAGATGACGGAGGTTATCGCCGACAGCCTTGCTGGAACACAATTTGACACCGAAAGCGGTGAGAAGCTGACCAAACGTGCGCTCGCCAGCTATGCGGCGGGCGCCATCATGATGCCCTATCACGCCTTCGCCAAGGCCGCCAAAAGCAGGCATTACGATATTGAGGCCCTCGGGCGGCAGTTTGGCGCAAGCTTTGAACAGGTAGCCCATCGGTTGACCACCCTTCAAAAGCCCGGGCAAGAGGGCGTACCTTTCTTCTTCATTCGCGTGGATGCCGCAGGCAATGTCTCCAAGCGGCTTGACGGTGCCGGGTTCCCCTTCGCGCGCCACGGTGGCTCCTGCCCGCTTTGGAGCGTACATAGCGCCTTCAAAAAACCGCGGGAAGTAATCACCCAGTGGGTTGAACTGCCGGACGGCGAACGCTTCTTCTCGGTTGTCCGCACCGTAACGGCTGGCGGCGGCGGCTATGGCCGTCCCCAGATTGAACGCGCTATCGCGCTTTGCTGCTCCTCTCAGCACGCCCACAAGCTGGTTTACACCCAAGGCACAGATATCTCCGCTGTCCAGCCTACACCCATCGGCATCACCTGCCGCCTCTGTCACCGTGCAGACTGCCTCGCCCGCGCGGAACCGCCCATCGGCCGCTCGCTACTCTCCGACGACTACCGTCGGCCGTCGACACCGTTTGGTCTTGTGGATCCGTGACCTCAGCCCCCAGCCCCGTTAGGTGAGGGTGGCATTTTCCTTCCGGGGGATCTCACGGACTACGCGTAGAGCAAAAAGGACCTGGGTAACCCCAGGTCCCTTTTGAGGCTTGCGCCATTCGATGGTTTTGGGAGGAGGATTAGGCTCGTCGTGTTGCTCCTCGCCAGCTTCGCAAAGAACCTGTGTATAATAGTCGTTTTGCCTGTTTTACGATGTTCAATTCCGTGTCTGCCGACAGCTAAAAATGAGAAAGCCCAGCGCAAGGCTGGGCTTCTACATTTTTGGTTTTGG